>Ga0182737_1000880_pt1 | contig 34779 bp, 30 predicted proteins | sample eDN5th30CBELigOP_FD_128878 | JGI IMG/M metagenome (GOLD analysis project Ga0182737, IMG submission 128878) | Enriched Organic Plus compost microbial communities from Emeryville, California, USA - eDNA 5th pass 30_C BE-Lig OP (version 2) (version 2) ... | reverse complement strand
TCGCGGGCGGCGGGCTCGAGGCTGCGCAGTTCATCGGACATGGTCGCGCTCCTTCGTGATCCTGGCCCGGGGGCCGATGTGGGTGTCCGTCGCCCCGAAGGTACGAAGCGCGCCGGGAGTCTTCCAGGCCGTGTCAGGACCTCCCTCCCCGCCGCGCGGTCCCGGGCTGCGGGTCAGAACAGGCGCGGCTGCAGACCGGTCGGCCGCACCGACGCCGCTGCGGTCCGGAGCGCCGCCGCGGGGTCGCGGGGCGCGGGTCGGGCCCGCACCGGTTCCTCCTCGGCCCGGCCATCGAGTCCATGCGCACGCACGAGGGGGCGGATGCGGCGTGCCAGCCACTGCCGGTATGGTTTCGGCGCGTGCACGGCGGCGCCCGGGTACAGGCCCCGGTAGGCGCCGAGCAGGTCCGGATGCTCGCGGGCGAGCCACTGCATGAACCACGGTTTCACCCCGGGGCGCAGGTGCAGCGCGCCGAAGACGACGCGGACCGCGCCCGCATCCTTGATACGGCGCAGGGCGTCGTCGAGCGCCGCCACCGAATCCGTGAGGTGGGGCAGTATCGGCATGAGGAACACCGTGACCCGGAAGCCGGCCTCGGTCGCCGCGCGCACCGTGTCCAGGCGTGCCTGTGCGGTGGGCGTGCCGGGCTCGACCGCGTGCTGCAACGCGTCGTCGAAGACGGCGATCGACATGGCGAGCGACACCGACACCTCCGCCTTCGCGGCCTGCAGCAGCGGCAGGTCACGCCGGAGCAGCGTGCCCTTCGTGAGGATCGACAGCGGGGTGCCCGACGAGGCGAGCGCCTCGATGATGCCGGGCATGAGCCGGTATCTCCCCTCCGCCCGCTGGTACGGGTCGGTGTTCGTGCCGAGCGCGACGTGCTCGCGCCCCCAGGTGCTCCGGCGCACCTCGTGGGCGAGCACCTCGGCGACGTTGACCTTCACCACGACCTGCGAGTCGAAGTCGCGGCCGGCGTCGAGGTCGAGATAGGTGTGCGTCCCGCGGGCGAAGCAGTAGGTGCACGCATGCGAGCATCCCCGATAGGGGTTCACGGTCCAGTCGAACGGCATCGCCGAGGCGCCGGGCACGTGGTTCAGTGCGGAACGGCACACGACCTCGTGGAAGGTCATCCCGGCGAACTCCGGCGTCGTGACGGTGCGGACCAGCCCGTCCATCCGCTCCAGTCCGGGCAGGGCCGCGGTATCCGTCTCGCCGATCCCCTGCCCCTGCCACCGCATGGCTCCAGTGGAACAAACATTCGATAATCCGTCAAGCCGGCCACAGGACAAAACTCCGAAACCGCGGCCGCGGGGCGAACATGCACACAATGGGGTGGTGACCTCCCACGCCCCCGACTCCCGTCGCGCGCGCCGTCAGGCCGACGCCGCCCGCCGCATGACGGCGCGCCGGTGGCTGGGGCTGAGCGCCGCGATCGCCGTGGCCGTGGCCGCCGCGGTGGTACTCCTCAGCATTCCCCGGGGGCCGGTCGCGGAGGGGGCGGATGCGGGCGCACCCCTCGTCGAACGACCGCCCGTCGCCGAGACCCTCCCGGTGCCGCGCATCGAGGCGGCGCCCGGCGTCTGCGAATCGCCGGACGTGCAGGCCGCCCTCGCCGCCGGCGACGACGAGGCGGTCGTGCGGGCCGCGGGCGGCGGCGAGGCGTTCCGCGCGGCCGTGGCGGCCGGCGCCGCGCCGTGCATCTCCCTCACCGACGTGAACCGGCAGTGGGTCGTCGTGAACAAGCAGCACCAGCTCGACCCGGTCGACGCCGCCCCGGCATCGCTCGGGTCGCCGAGCGCGACCCGCAGCATCCGCCCGGTCGTCATCCGCCCGGACGCGGCCGCCGCACTCGACGCGCTCGTCGCCGCGGCCCAGCAGGCCGGCGCCGGCGAGATCGGCGTGCTCAGCTCCTACCGCTCCTTCGGCATCCAGCAGCAGACCTACGCGCAGAACGTGAGCGCCGAGGGGCAGGCGGAGGCCGATCTCTCCAGCGCCCGCCCCGGGCACAGCGAGCATCAGACCGGCACCACGGTCGACGTCATCGCCTGCGGCGCGGGCGGATGCGGCGGACTCGACGACTTCGGCGGCACCGCCCAGGCCGCCTGGGTCGCCGAGCACGCGTGGGAGTTCGGGTTCATCCTGCGCTACCCCGACGGCGCGACCGGGATCACCGGGTACAAGTACGAGCCCTGGCACCTGCGCTACCTCGGGCCCGAGCTCGCCCGCGCCTATCACGACGGCGGGTGGGGCACGCTCGAGGAGTTCTTCGGCCTGCCGCCGGCCCCCGATTACGCGGGCTGAGCCGAGGCCGTGCGGCGACTGGAGGCATCCCACAAACGGTGACACCGGGTATCGCCTCTCGTGCGATGCGATTCCACATTCAAGCTGTCGGAAGCGCCGGCTCGACCATAGACTCGGGGCGGCGACGCCGCCCGCGGGGGCCTGCGTCGCCTCGAGATCCCGCATTGCGGAGGAAGGACGGCGCACCCATGGAGCGCACCATCTACGACGAGGACCACGAGGCATTCCGCGACGTCGTGAAGGAGTTCATCAAGCGCTACGCGACGGAGGAGAAGCGCAAGCAGTGGGAGGCGGACGGCGAGATCGACCGTGCCACCATGCTCGCCGCGGGTGAGTCCGGCATCATCGGCCTGTCCGTGCCCGAGGAGTTCGGCGGCGCCGGGATGCTGCAGGACTACCGCTTCCGCGCGATCGTCAACGAGGAGGTGATCGGCGCGGGTCAGGGCTCGCTGGCCGGTGCCTTCGGCATCCAGGACGACCTCGCCGTGCCCTACCTCGCCCACATGGGTACGCAGGAGCAGAAGGCGAAGTGGCTGCCCCGCATGGCCACCGGAGAGATCCTCGGCGCGCTCGCGATGACCGAGCCCGGCACCGGCTCGGACCTGCGCGGCATCAAGACCACCGCGAAGAAGGTCGACGGCGGCTACATCGTCAACGGCGCCAAGACCTTCATCTCCTCCGGCAAGACCGCAGACATCGTCGTCACCTTCGTGAAGACCGGCGAGGGCAACCGTCCCGACGCGTTCTCGCTGCTCATCCTCGAGAACGGCATGGAGGGCTTCGACCACGGCAAGAAGCTCGAGAAGATGGGCTTCCACGGGTGGGACACCGCCGAGCTCTCGTTCAGCGACGTGTTCGTGCCCGAGGAGAACCTCATCGGCGGCAAGGAGGGCCTCGGCTTCATCCAGCTCATGATGAACCTGCCGCTCGAGCGCCTCTCGATCGGTGTCGCCGCGGCCGCCGCCGCGCAGGCGGCGTTCGACTGGACCCGCGAGTACACCCTCAGCCGTGAGGCGTTCGGCCAGCCGATCGCGGACTTCCAGAACACCCGCTTCCAGCTCGCCGACATGGCCACCACCGTCGACGTGCTGTGGGCCTACATCGACCGTGCGCTCATGCTCTACAAGGACGCGAAGCTCACCGCCGAGGAGGCCGCCAAGGTCAAGTACTGGGCCACCGAGCGCGAATGGGAGCTGCTCGACATCGGCGTGCAGCTGCACGGCGGCTACGGCTACATCACCGAGTACCCGATCGCCCGCGCGTTCCTCGACGCCCGCGTGCACCGCATCTACGGCGGCACCAACGAGATCATGCGCGACATCGTCGCCCGCCAGGTCACCGGCCGGAAGTAACCCCGACCACCCGCGAGACCACATCCATCCGCCGAGCCCACATGCAATTGCGTGTGGGCTCGCGCGGTGGATGTGGTCTCGCGCGGTCGTGGGGCGTGTGCGTGCGGGTCAGAGGCGGCGGCGCCGGCGGGTGAGCCGAACGCCGGGCATCGGCGGCGCGGGCACCCGCTCCGGGCCGTGGCCGACGACGTGACCGAAGCGGTCGGATCCGGCCTCCCACGCCTCGCGGGCCTCGACGATCTCCTCGTGGCTGCGGCCGACGAAGTTCCACCACATGACGATGTCGTCCTCGAACGGCTCGCCACCGAGGAGGAAGACGCTCGCCCCGGCCGCGGAGGTCACCTCGACCGCATCCCGCCCGAGTCCGAGGTAGAGCAGCTGCAGCCGGGTCACCGCGGTGGACGGGTCGGCGTGCACGGTGAGGTCGCCCTCGACGCCGACCACCGCGTACTCCCACTCCGGATGCAGCGGCAGCCGCACCGTGGCGCCCGCGGGCACGCGCACCTCGGCGCCGACGATCGGGGTGTGCACGGTCGCCGGCGAGACGACGCCCGCGAGTTCGCCCATCACGACGGTCGCCGTGCCGCCGCACTCCAGCGCGACCGTCGGCAGGTCGGTGTGCTGCTCGAACGCGGGGGCACCGTGCCGGCGGGACTCCGGCAGGGCGACCCACAACTGCAGGGCATCCATCGGGACGGGATCCTCGCCGATCGAGTACTCGCTGTGGGCGATCCCGGCGCCGCTGGTCATGAGGTTCAGCTGTCCCGGACGGATCCGCACGTCGCTGCCGACCGTGTCGCGATGGCGGATCTCGCCGGTGAGCGGCCAGGTCACCGTCTGCAGGCCGATGTGCGGGTGCGGCTCCACCCGCATCCGCACCTCCTGCGGTCCGAACCGGTCGAGGAAGCACCACGCGCCCACGAGCGGCAGGTCGCGCTGGGGGAGGGCGCGGTGCACCGACATGGCGCGGACGCCGCCGAGCGGCACCTCCCGGGAGTCCAGCAGCACCGCCCGGGGGCCGTCGCAGGCGACCGCGTGCTCGGGGCCCGCCTCGGGCTCCGCGTCCAGCCGGGTCATGTGCCCGGCTGCTCCGACCAGTCGATCGCCAGGCCCGGCACCTCGGTCGTGTGCAGGTACTTCACCACGTACGGGCACACCGGCACGGCGGTCTCCCCGCGCTTCGCGACGTCGGCCATCGCCTCGCCGACGAGCACTTTGCCGAGCCCCCGCCCGGCGTAGGCCGGGTCGAGCTCGGTATGCACGAACCGCAGCCGGTCGCCGTCGCGGCGGAACGCCGTGAAGCCGGCCGTCTTGCCACCCACCTCGATGCGGTACTGCCGGGCGTCGTCGTCGCGGACGACCCGGACCTCGCCGGACTTGCTCGTGTCGGTCATCCCCGCAGGGTACGGCGGCGGCCCGCGCCGCTCAACCCTCCGCCCACAGGGGCCGCGCATCCGGATGCGGCAGACTCGACCGGTGACCTCCCTGCTCGACCTCGCCCGTGCCGCCGGCTCCGACCCGGATGCGGTGTACGACGCGTTCCTCGAGTGGACGACCTCGCGCGGGCTCACCCTGTACCCGGCGCAGGACGAGGCGGTCATCGAGCTCGTCTCCGGCGCGAACGTGATCCTGTCCACCCCCACCGGTACCGGCAAGTCGCTCGTCGCGATCGCCGCGCACGCCGCATCCCTCGCCGCCGGCGGCCGCACGTACTACACGGCGCCGATCAAAGCACTGGTCAGCGAGAAGTTCTTCGCCCTCGTCGACATCTTCGGCGCCGAGCAGGTGGGCATGATCACCGGCGACAGCTCGGTGAACCCGGACGCGCCGATCGTCTGCTGCACGGCGGAGATCCTCGCCAACCTCGCCCTCCGCGAGGGCCCCGACGCCGACGTCGCCCAGGTCGTCATGGACGAGTTCCACTTCTACGGCGACCCCGACCGCGGGTGGGCGTGGCAGGTGCCGCTGCTCACCCTGCACCGGGCCCAGTTCCTGCTCATGTCGGCCACGCTCGGCGACACCACCCGCATCCGCGAGGACCTCGCCCGCCGCACGGGCCGGCCGACGGTCGAGGTGACCGGCGCCGAGCGCCCGGTGCCGCTGCACTTCTCCTACGAGCGCCGCCCGGTGCACGAGGTGGTCGGCTCGCTGCTGGACGAGCGCGAGGCGCCGATCTACATCGTCCACTTCTCGCAGGCCCAGGCTCTCGAGCGGGCGCAGGCGCTCGGCAGCGTGCAGATCGCCTCCCGCGCGCAGCGCGACGAGATCGCCGCCGCGATCGGCGGGTTCCGCTTCACCACCGGTTTCGGCAAGACCCTCTCGCGTCTGGTGCGCGCGGGCATCGGCGTGCACCACGCCGGGATGCTCCCGCGCTACCGCCGCCTGGTCGAGACGCTCGCCCAGCGGGGCCTGCTCCGCGTGATCTGCGGCACCGACACCCTCGGCGTCGGCATCAACGTCCCCATCCGCTCGGTCGTGATCACCGCGCTGTCGAAGTACGACGGCACGAAGATGCGCCAGCTCACCGCCCGCGAGTTCCACCAGGTCGCCGGACGTGCGGGCCGGGCCGGGTTCGACCCGCACGGCAACGTCGTCGTCATGGCGCCGGAGTGGGAGATCGAGAACGCGGTCGCGCTCGCGAAGGCCGGCGACGACCCCGCCAAGCGCAAGAAGATCGTGCGCAAGAAGGCACCCACCGGCGTCGTGAACTGGGGCGAGGGGTCGTTCGAGCGGCTGCGGGACGCCGTACCGGAACCGCTCGTGCCGCAGCTGCAGCTCACCTCGGCGATGCTCATCAACGTCATCGCCCGCGGTGGCGACGTGTTCGGCAACGTGCGCTCGCTCGTCTTCGACAACCATGAGCCCCGCGCCAGGCGGTACGAGCTCGCCCGCCGTGCGCTCGCGATCTTCCGCACCCTGCGCACCGCCGGCGTCGTCGAGGTGGTCGACGGGACGATCCGGCTCACGGTCGACCTGCAGCGCGACTTCGCGCTCAACCAGCCGCTCTCCCCGTTCGCGCTCGCCGCGATCGACCTGCTCGACCCGGACGAGACCCCCGGCGGCGTCGGCACGGGCCACTACGCGCTCGACGTCGTGAGCATCATCGAGGCGACGCTCGACGACCCGCGGGCGATCCTCTCCCAGCAGGAGTTCAAAGCCCGCGGCGAGGCCGTCGCGGCGATGAAGCGCGAGGGACTGGACTACGAGGAACGCATGGACGCCCTCGAAGACGTCACCTACCCGAAGCCGCTCGAGGGGCTCCTCGCCCAGGCGTTCGAGACGTTCGCGCAGTCGCAGCCGTGGGTGCGCGACTTCGAACTGCGGCCGAAGTCGGTCGTCCGCGACATGTTCGAGCAGGCGTTCTCGTTCGCCGAGTTCGTGAACTGGTACCAGCTCGGCCGCAGCGAGGGCCTCGTGCTCCGCTACCTGTCCGACGCATACCGTGCCATCCGGCAGACGGTGCCCGCCGAGGCGCAGACCCCGCCCCTGCAGGACCTCATCGCCTGGCTCGGCGAGCTCGTCCGCCAGGTCGACTCCAGCCTCGTGGACGAGTGGGAGTCGCTCGTGAACCCCGCCGCCGAGGGGGAGCCGGTCGTGCCGCCCGCCCCGCCGTCGGTCGTCGCGAACCGGCGCGCATTCACCGTGCTCGTGCGCAACGAGCTGTTCCGCCGGGTGCAGCTCGCGGCGCTCCAGCGCGACGACGACCTGGTGGCGCTCGACCCCGACGTCGACTGGCCGGGCGTGCTCGACCGCTACTACGACGAGCACGACGAGATCCGCACCGGCGGCCCCGCCCGCTCGCCCGCGCTGTGCGTCATCGACGAGTCCGGCACCGCGGAGGGCCGCTGGCTCGTCGAGCAGACGATCGACGACCCCGCCGGCGACCACGACTGGCGCATCCGGGCCGAGGTCGACCTCGACGCCTCCGCCGAGGAGGGCGCCGCCGTCGTCCGCGTCACCGAGGTCGTCCGCCTCTAGCCGCCGCATCCGTCTTCCGCCTGTGGGCGCCTCCCGGGATGCCGCGCGACAGGGGACACTGGATGGATGCGGATGCGGCGACTGACTGCGGTGCTCGCGCTCGGGGCGATGGCGCTCTGCGCCGTCGGGTGCGCGCCCGCCGCGGTCTCCGCGAAGACGACGCCCACCGCATCCGCGTCGGCCACCGCGATCCCGACGCCGGCGCCCACCCCGGTCGATCCCCTCGACGGGATGTCGCTGGAGGACCGCGTCGGGCAGCTGTTCATGGTCGGCACCCCCGTCGAGGGCGCCGACCCCGCCACGCTCGCCGCCGTCGGCGACCGGCACGTCGGCGGGATCTTCCTGCACGGCCGCTCCTCGGCCGGCACCGACGCGACGGCCGCGCTCGTCTCGCAGTTCACCGCCCTCGTCCCCGAGGGCGCACCGCCGCTGTGGGTCGCCACCGACCAGGAGGGCGGTGACGTGCAGGTGCTGTCCGGGCCCGGCTTCGAGGACATGCCCACCGCCCTCACGCAGGCACAGGGCGGCTGCGGGCCGCTGCGCACCGCGTCCCTCCGCTGGGGTGGCCAGCTCGCCGCCGCGGGTGTCAACGTGAACCTCGCGCCGGTGCTCGACATCGTCACCAGCCCCGAGTCCGCACGCGCGAACCCGCCGATCGGGCGGCTGAACCGCCACTACGGGTACGACGCGGCCACGGTCGCAGCCTGCGCGGGGGCGGTCGCGCAGGGGTTGCGGGTCGCGGGCGTGCTCCCCACGTTCAAGCACTTCCCCGGGCTCGGCCGGGCGTCGGCGAACACGGACTTCAGCGCGGACGTCGTCGACACCGAGGTGACCGCCGACGCGCCCGACGTGGACGTGTACCGCACCCTCCTCGCCCAGGGCGCGGCGATCGTCATGCTCTCCACCGCCGTCTACGACCACATCGACCCGTCGGCGCCGGCTGCGTTCTCGCCCGCGGTCGTGACCGATCTGCTGCGCGGTCGCCTCGGCTTCGACGGCGTCGTGATGACCGACGACGTGTCCGCCACCGCGCAGGTGCGCCGCTGGACGCCCGCCGAGCGCGCCGTGCTCACGATCCGCGCCGGCGCCGACGTGGTGCTCGTCTCCGCCGACCCGGGGGTGTTCGCCGAGATGTACGACGCCGTGCTCGCCCAGGCGCAGACCGACCCCGTCTTCGCCGAGCAGGTGGATGCGGCGGCCCGCCGCATCCTGGCGCTCAAAGCGCGGTTCCCCGGGGAGGGGTGAGATGCCCGACTACCTGGCGTTCCTCCGCGCGATCAACCTGGGCGCGACCCGGAAGTTCCCCGCGGCCGCGATCGCCGCAGCGACGACCGCCGCGGGCTTCGACGACGTCGAGACCCACCTGCACACCGGCAACGTCCGACTGCGATCGCGGATGCGGTCGCGTGAGCGGATCGAGGCGGCGCTCGAGCGCGCGTACCTCGCCGACCGAGGGTTCGAGGTGCCGGTGATCGTGTTCCGCGCCGACGAGTTCGCCGGGATCGCCGGCGACGCGCGGGAACTGGCCGAGGCGCACCCCGACCTCGACCGCCACTACGTGTACCTGCTCAAGCGCGAACTCGACCCCGCGGAGCTGGCCGAGGTCGAGGCCCGCGCGGACGAGCGCGGCGAGACGGTCGTCCGCGGTCGCGCCGCCCACGTGCTCCTGCGACGCGGGTACACGCCCGGGCAGGTCGATCCGCTGGGCGTGGCGCGCCTGTTCGGCGTGGGCACGAACCGCAACGCCGCGGTCGTCGGCGCGCTCGCCGACCGCTGGTGCTGACCGGCCCGCTGTCAGCGGCGGTCGTTACGCTGGGAGGGTGACTTCGCAGCCCTCCGTCCCCTGGCACGACGAGGGCTCCGACGCTCCGCTCGACGCCGGTTTCCCCGACGACTGGGTGCCGCCGGACGACTGGGCCCCCGACGACGAGTTCGCGCCCCCGCCGGGCGACCCGTGGGCGGATGCGGGTGCCGCCGCGGCCGCGCCGGCCGCATCCCGTCGCGACCACACCGGCGCCGATCCGCTCGCGGTGCTCGCCGAGGTCTACGGCTACGACAGCTTCCGCGGCGACCAGGCCGACATCGTCGCGCACGTGATCGCGGGCGGTGACGCCGTCGTGCTCATGCCCACCGGTGGCGGCAAGAGCGTCACCTACCAGGTGCCCGCGCTCGTCCGCCAGGGCACCGGTCTCGTGGTCAGTCCCCTCATCGCGCTCATGCACGACCAGGTCGACGCCCTGCGCGCCAACGGTGTGAGCGCCGCGTACCTGAACTCCACGCAGTCGGTCGCGGAGCGCCAGGCGACAGAGCAGGCCTACCTCGCCGGCGAGCTCGACCTCCTCTACGTCGCGCCGGAGCGGCTGAACCTCGCGGCGACCAAGGCGCTGCTGCGCCGCGGCCGGCTCAGTGTCATCGCGATCGACGAGGCCCACTGCGTGTCGCAGTGGGGGCACGACTTCCGGCCCGACTACCTCCAGCTGGGCGAACTCGCCGACGATTTCCCCGGCGTCCCGCGGATGGCGCTCACCGCGACCGCGACCCGCGAGACGCACCGCGAGATCGCGGAGCGGCTGCGCCTGCCCGACGCCCGCCACTTCGTCGCGAGCTTCGACCGGCCGAACATCCAGTACCGCATCGAGCCGAAGGTCGACCCGCGCCGCCAGCTCGTCGCGTTCATCCGCTCGCAGCCCGAGGGCTCGGCGGGCATCGTGTACGCGCTGAGCCGCAAGAGCGTCGAGCAGACCGCGACGGCGCTCGCCGCGCAGGGCATCGACGCGCTGCCGTACCACGCGGGCCTTCCCGCCGAGGTGCGCGCCGCGAACCAGTCCCGGTTCCTCCGCGAGGACGGCGTCGTCATGGTCGCGACGATCGCGTTCGGCATGGGCATCGACAAGCCCGACGTGCGCTTCGTCGCCCACATCGATCTGCCGAAGTCGGTCGAGGGCTACTACCAGGAGACCGGTCGCGCAGGCCGTGACGGCGAGCCGTCGGTGGCGTGGATGGCGTACGGCCTCGGCGACGTCGTGCAGCAGCGCCGACTCATCGATCAGAGCCCGGGCGACCGCGCGTTCAAGATCCGGCTCGGGCAGCACCTCGACGCCATGCTCGCCCTGTGCGAGACGGTCGGATGCCGTCGGCAGAACCTCCTCGGCTACTTCGGTCAGGACTCGCAGCCGTGCGGCAACTGCGACACCTGCCTCACCCCACCCGAGACGTTCGACGGCCTCGTGCCCGCCCAGAAGCTGCTGTCCACGATCGTGCGGCTGCAGCGCGAGCGCGGGCAGGCCTTCGGTGCCGGGCACCTCATCGACATCCTCCGCGGCGCCGACACCGACCGCATCCGGCAGCAGCGGCACCAGGAGCTCGCGACGTACGGGATCGGGGCCGACCTCAGCGAGCAGGACTGGCGCAGCGTCGTCCGCCAGTTGCTGGCCCGCGGCATCCTCGTCGCCCGCGGCGAGTACGGCACGCTCGCGCTCGGCGAGGCCGCCGGCGGCGTGCTGCGCGGAGAGACCCCCGTGCCGCTGCGCCGCGACGTCATGGGGCGGGTGAGCGTGCCGCGCACGCGCAAGAGCGCCGCGCCGGCGGACGTGCCCGAGGGCGACCGCGAGCTGTTCGAGGCGCTCCGTGCCTGGCGCGCCGAGACCGCCCGTGAGCAGGGCGTGCCCGCGTACATCGTGTTCGGCGACGCGACGCTGCGTGCGCTCGCCGCCGCCCGCCCGGAGCGGCTCGCCGATCTCGACGGCATCACCGGCATCGGCGCGAAGAAGCGCGACGCCTTCGGCGAGGCCGTGCTCGAGGTCATCGCCGCCCACTGACCCGCGGGCCTCGTGGGGACCCTCCGGCCCGGTGGCGGCGTCGCGCCGCATCCGTTCGCCTGTCGCTTGTGGTCGTGACGGGCAGCAGTTCGCGACAGGTGAGCGGCATCCACCTGTGTTCGCCTGTCGCTTGTGGTCGCGTGGGGGCGCAGTTCGCGACAGGGGAACGGTCGCCGGGCGAGGTGCTCCGGCTGCCGAGACACCCGGATGCGGGTGCCGCCGCTGTGGGGAGCGCACAACGCGGCGGGGCCGGGGCGTCCGGGATTCTTGTGGAAGGCGTCCAACCGAGTTGGGTCCGCCTTGTGGGACACCTACCGTCGGGGATGACACATCGTCCGTCACTCCGAGAGGTGAGGTCATGGCCGACGCCGTCATCCGCTCCCGCAAGCCCGCCGTGCACAAGCGCACCCCCGCCGGCGGCGCTCCCGCAGCACCCCGCACCGCCGCCGAGGCGTCCGACCCGCGCATCGACCTGGCCGCGGTCAACGACATGCTCCTCGGCACCTGGGCCGACACCCGCCGTCAGGCGCGCGAGATGATCAAGGACCCCGCGTTCTGGCGTATCGACGGGCTCTCCGTCGCCGACCACCGCGAGCGCGTGCTCAGCCAACTGCACCTGCTCGTCGAGAACGGCGCCTCCGCCCGGGCGTACCCGAAGGAGTACGGCGGCGCCGACGACAACGGTGCGAACATCGCCGGGTTCGAGGAGCTCGTGCTCGCCGACCCGAGCATGCAGATCAAGGCCGGCGTGCAGTGGGGGCTGTTCGGCGCCGCGATCCAGCAGCTCGGCACGAAGAAGCACCACGACAAGTGGCTCCGTGACGTGGCCGAGCTGAAGCTGCCCGGTGCGTTCGCGATGACCGAGACCGGCCACGGCTCGGACGTCGCCGCGATCGGCACCACCGCGACCTATGACCCGGAGACCGAGGAGTTCGTCATCCACACGCCGTTCCGTGCGGCGTGGAAGGACTACCTGGGCAACGCCGCCCTCCATGGCCGCGCCGCCACCGTCTTCGCGCAGCTCATCACCGGCGGCGTGAACTACGGCGTGCACTGCTTCTTCGTCCCGATCCGCGACGAGGAGGGGAACTTCCTCCCCGGCGTCGGCGGCGAGGACGACGGTGTGAAGGGCGGCCTGAACGGCATCGACAACGGGCGCCTGCACTTCGACCAGGTGCGCGTGCCGCGCGAGAACCTGCTCAACCGATACGGCGACGTCGCCCCCGACGGCACCTACTCCAGCGAGATCCCCAGCCCCGGCCGTCGCTTCTTCACGATGCTCGGCGCGCTCGTCCAGGGCCGCATCTCGCTCGACGGCGCCGCGACCACGGGTGCCGCGCTCGCCCTCTACATCGCCACCACCTACGCGAACCAGCGCCGCCAGTTCGACTCCGGCGCCGGCACCCCGGAGGTCGTGCTGCTCGACTACGGCAAGCACCAGCGCCGCCTCATCCCGCGGATCGCGACCGTGTACGCGCAGGCGTTCGCGCACGACGAGTTCCTGAAGAAGTTCGACGGCGTGTTCAGCGGTCGCACTGACACCCCGACCGAGCGCGAGGACCTCGAGACCCTCGCCGCCGCGCTGAAGCCGCTGTCGACCTGGAATGCGCTCGACACGATCCAGGAGTGCCGTGAGGCGTGCGGCGGCTCGGGCTTCCTCGCCGAGAACCGCCTGGTCAGCCTGCACGCCGACCTCGACGTGTACGCGACCTTCGAGGGTGACAACAACGTGCTCCTGCAGCTGGTCGGCAAGCGTCTGCTCACCGACTTCGCTAAGCAGTTCAAGGGCGCGGATGCGGCCACGCTCGCCCGCTACGCGGTCGGCCAGACCGCGGGCAAGGTGTTCCACGGCGCGGGGCTGCGCCAGCTCGGTCAGGCCGTCGCCGACTTCGGCTCCAGCGCCCGCTCGGTCGAGCTGGGCCTGCGCGAGGACCAGCAGCACCAGCTGCTCGCCGACCGCGTGCAGCAGATGGTCGCCGACATCGCCGGCCGGCTGCGCCCCGCATCCAAGCTCAGCCCGGAGGCGGCCGCCGCCCTGTTCAACGAGAACCAGGCGGAGCTCATCGAGGCCGCCCGCGCCCACGGCGAACTGCTGCAGTGGGAGGCGTTCACGGACGCGCTGCACAAGGTCAGCGATGACGGCACCCTGCAGGTGCTCACCTGGGTGCGCGACCTGTTCGGGCTCTCGCTCATCGAGAAGCACCTCGCCTGGTATCTCATCAACGGCCGCCTCTCGACGCAGCGTGCGGGCACCGTCTCGCGCTACATCGACCGGCTCTGCCTGCGGCTCCGCCCGCACGCGCAGGACCTCGTCGACGCCTGGGGCTTCGAGCCTGAGCACGTGCGCGCACCCATCGCCTCGGGTGCGGAGCAGGCCCGGCAGGACGAGGCCGCCGCGTACTACGCGGAGCTGAAGGCCTCCGGCCAGGCGCCGATCTCCGAGAAGGAGCTGCGCAAGCAGGCCAAGCGCTGACGATCCTCGTACTGCCTGCGACCGCCCCCGGCATCCGTCCGGGGGCGGTCGTAGGGTGGCGTGGTGACCGATCTGCTGACCGGGCCCGACGGGCGCGACCGTTGCGCCTGGGCCGGGGCCGACCCGGAGTACCTGCGATACCACGACGAAGAGTGGGGCAGGCCGCTGCGCGGCGACCGGGCGCTGTTCGAGAAGATGAGCCTCAAGGGGTTCCAGGCGGGACTGAGCTGGATCACCATCCTCCGCAAGCGCCCGCGGTTCCGTGAGGTGTTCGCCGGGTTCGACCCGCGGACGGTGGCGGCGTTCGGCCCGGACGACGTGGAGCGGCTCATGGCCGACCCCGGCATCGTGCGCAACCGGGCGAAGATCCTCGCCGTCGTCGGCAACGCCGCGCTCGTCGCGGCGATGGCCCCGGGCGAGCTCGACGCGCTGCTGTGGTCGTTCGCGCCGCCGCCGGGTCCGCGCCCGCGGACGTTCGCCGAGGTGCCCGTCGTGACCCCCGCATCCACCGCGATGAGCACGGCCCTCCGCGCCCGCGGATTCCGGTTCGTCGGGCCCACCACGATGTACGCGCTCATGCAGTCGGCGGGCATGGTCGACGACCACGTCGAGGGATGCTGGCGCGCCGACGCCGCATGAGGCGTCGAGCGCCACGCTGACCGCATCCGTGACGTGGGCGCGCCGCATCCCTAGGATGCGGTCGTGACCCTGCACGCGGACGACGACCCGGCCGCGCCCTCCCCCGTCGCGGACCGGTGGGCGCACGCCGCCGCGCTGGACGCCGCCCTCGCGCCGATCGACTGGAGTGTGCTCCCGGACGGCGCCGAGCGCGACGAGGTCGCGGTGCCGAGCGGCCGCCTCGCCCGCGTCTCGATGGGGCCCGCCGACGGGCCGCGCGTCGTGCTCGTCCCGGGTATGACCGGGTCGAAGGAGGACTTCACCCTCATGCTGCCGCTGCTCGCGGCGGCGGGTCTCCGCGTCGAGTCGTTCGACATGGCGGGGCAGTACGAGTCCGCCGGCGCGGGCCCGGAACACCTGCATCCGCCGCAGGACCGCTACACGCTGGCTCTGTTCGTCGACGACCTGCTCGCGGTGCTCGACACCGGTGCGACCCCGGCGCACGTGCTCGGGTACTCCTTCGCCGGCACGGTCGCGGCGGCGGCCGCGGTGCAGGCGCCGGAGAAGTTCGCCTCGCTCACGTTGCTGTCCGCCCCGCCGCTGGCAGGTCGGGCGCTGCGGGGCTTCAAGAAGCTCGGCGGCCTCAGCCCGTTCGTGCCGCCGCGCCTGCTGGGCCGGCTGTTCATCGCGGCGCTGCGGCGGAACGTCCACGGCGCGCCCCATGACCGGGCAGTCTTCGTCACCGCCCGTTTCGAGCGCACCCGGCCCACCAGCGTCGGCGACATCTTCGCGCTCATGCAGCAGACCCCCGACCTCGCCGCGCCGCTGCGGGCCACCGGCATCCCGGTGCTGGTCGCGACCGGAGCCGGCGACGTGTTCCGCGCTGAGGACCACCGGGCGTTCGCGGAACGCCTCGGGGCGGCACTCCTCGTGCTGCCCACCGGTCACAGCCCGTGCGAGACCACCCCGCACCAGCTCACCGAGGCCATGCGTGATCTCATGCGGGTTTGAACCCGCCCTCCGGCAGCTCCGGATCGGCCGCCGCCGGCAGCGCGTCGATGCCGAGCTCGTGCTGCCGTTCCCGCCGGAGCCTGCGCCCGTGCGCGCAGCCCGTGACCCGGTCCCACCAGCCGACCTCGCGCAGGTTCACCGCGACATTGTGGAACGCCCAGCCCGCCCTGCGGGTGAACCCGTTCCAGCTGTCGAACGGCCGGGCGGACACGGCGACGTCGAGGTCGGGATCGAACTCGATACCCGCCTCGGGCGGCAGCACCAGGCTGATGTCCAGGTCGTCGTGGGCCCGCGGATCGTCGAGGTGCACCCTGCCCCGGATGCCGTGCCAGGCCTCGCGCCGGATCGCGAAGTTCGACCCGAACAACGGCACGTGCCCGATGACGGCGCGGAAGATGAACAGGTAGCCGCCGATGTAGCAGTACCGGCCGACGAAACGCCAGAACGCGTTCTTGCCGTAGAACGACGCGGTGCCGGTGAGCGCGTCGAGCGTCGGGTCGGCGGCGAACCGTTCCTCGAGCCGGGCCGCCCATCCCGGTGCCGGGCGGGAGTCGGCGTCGAGCCTGCCGATCACGTCCCCGCTCGCGGCATCGAACCCCGCGGCGGTGGCCCGCAGCACCCCGCGTACGGGTTCGTGCACGACCCGCGCCCCGAAGGCGCGCGCGACCTCCGCCGTGTCGTCGGTGGACCCGTTGTCGACGACGATCACCTCGTCGGGTTGCCGCGTCTGTGCGGCGACGGCGGCGAGGCAGTGGCGGAGCATCTCGGCGTCGTTCAGTGACGGGATGACGACACTCAGGCTGACCATCGCCCACAGCATAGGGAACGAGCGGTGCCGTCGTCCTCAGGACGGGCGGCGCGGCTGCGACCGGATGCGGTCAGCGACCCGCGTCGGCGAGATGCCGGGCGCCGTGGCTGAGCACCTTCACGACCACGCCGCGGCGCTGCAGTTCGGAGACCGTCCTGGTCTCCTCGTCGAGGTCGCGGCCCAGCGCGTGCACGCTCGTGACCACGACCACGTCACCCTTCGTGAGCCGGCCGAACAGTCGCGAGAGCCGCTGTTCCCAGGACTCGAGCGGGTCGGGGGAAGGATGGCGGAAGCCCTCGATCGGCACGCCGAACCGGGCCAGCTCGTTGCGCTGCTCGACCACGGACGGCATGTCTTCGCGGTTGACGACGATCCCGACCAGGCGTGAGCCGGAGGGCCGGGCGCGCCACCAGTCGCGGTCGCGCTCCAGCTCGTGGAAGCAGCGCACGCACGTCGCGGCGTCGTGGGGGACGTCGATGGGGCTCGTCAGCGCGGCCTCGTCCTGCGATGCCGCGTGCAGCTGCTCGGTCACGTCGCCTCCCTCGTCGTCCCCTCCATTGTCCACGGAAGCGGTCCCCTCGTCCTACTCGCCTTCGTCGTCGGCCAGCTTCAGTTCGAGGCTCAGTTGCTCCGCGTCCAGGTCCGCCAGGCTGTGCCGCAGCGACGCCGTGCTGTAACGGCCGGTCGAGGTGAGTTCGACCAGTCGACGCCGCATCACGTCGATCATCGCGATCCGCAGCTCGATCAGCTCCTCCGCATCCGGTGCGGATTCGGCATCCCACGCGCGGTCGAAGCGCTCCCGGACCCGGCGGAGCGTCCCCTGATCGAACGGCGAGCCGTCGCGACGCGCCAGGCCCGGGGCATCGAGTGCGCGCGTCGCGGCCTCGCGGAGCTCGTCGCGCAATCGGTCGGTCTCCTCCGGGGTGTCGTCGTCCTCGTCGTCGTGCCGCTCGTCGGGGAACCGCAGGAGCCGCACCACGCCGGGGAGGGTGAGTCCCTGCAGCAGCAGGCTGATCACCGCGACGAGGAACGCGGTGAACACCAGCAGCGCCCGATGCGACGTGTCGGTCGGCAGCGTCTGCGCCGCGGCGAGGGTGACCACGCCGCGCATACCCGCCCACACGATGAGCGTGCCGTGCTTCCACCCGAGCGGCGAGTCACGGTAGTAGTCGAGGTCGGCGGAGAGCCGGCGCAGTCGCCGGCGGACCACATCGAAGCGTCGCCTGTGCCGGTGGGGATGCCCCCAGGGGCGCGATCCCGCGGCCTCCGCGGCGTCGACGCGCGCGCCGATGCGGCGCAGATCCTCCTGCGTGAACCGCCGAGCCCGCCTGCCCTGCCCCCAGATGACGACCGTCACGTACAGTGCGCGGACGACCAGGACGATCCCGAGTGCGCTGAGGGCGAGCCAGATGCCGTGCCACAGGCCGCCGTGCTCGGCGAAGTTGCGGTTCACGACGTCGGTGAGTTCCAGCCCCATGATGAGGAACACGCCGCCCTCGAGCAGCAGCTCGACCGTGCGCCAGTTCAACCGTTCCGAGAGGCGCTGCTCCGGGGTGAACCAGCGGGCCGCGCCCTGCCCGGTCACGATGCCGGCGACCACCGCGGCGACCAGGCCCGACCCGCCGAGCTGCTCGGTGGGCAGGTACGCGATGAACGGCACCGCGAAACTCAGCGCGGTGTTCGCGGCGGGGTTGCCGACCCAACGGCGCACCCGCAGGTTCAGCCAGCCCACGACACCGCCGATGACGAGCGCGAGCAGCACCCCCCACGCGAACGTGCCGACCGCCAGCCCGAACGAGAAGCCGCCGGCGATCGCGACGGTCGCGGTGCGCAGCAGCACGAGCGCGGTCGCGTCGTTCAACAGGCTCTCGCCCTCAAGCAGCGTCACCACGCGGGGCGCGATCCCCATGCGCTTCACGATGCCGGTGGCCACCGCATCCGTCGGGCTGAGGATCGCGCCGAGCGCGACCCCGACCGGGAACGGGAGTCCCGGGATGACGAGGGTGAAGAACCCGCCGAGTGCGAGGGAGCTGATGACCACGAGCAGCACCGACAGGCCGGCGATCGGTGTGAAATCGCGACGGAACTCGATCGCCGGGACGTTCACCGCTGCCGAGTACAGGAGCGGCGGGAGCACCCCCATGAGGATCCACTCCGGATCGATCTCCGGCAGATTCGGCACGAACGGCAACGCGGCCAGGACGAGGCCGATCGCGACGAGCACGAGCGGCGCGGCGATGTTCACGCGGCGGCCGATCGCGGTCACCGCGACGATCAGCACCACGCCCAGCACGATGACGACGAGGCTGTCCATCGCAGCATCCTCCCTCTCCTGTGCACGAGCACGCAGGCCCTGATACACCCCTGGAATCCTCGCCGCGGCGCACTTCGCGCAGTACCGTGAGCCTATGACGGTCAGCGATCTCGACGGGATCCTCCATCCGCCGGTCGAGCCGTACGAGACGGGCATGCTCCTCGTGGGCGACGGAAACCGGGTCTACTGGGAGCAGTCGGGTAACCCCGACGGTAAGCCCGTGGTGTTCCTCCACGGCGGTCCCGGCGGGGGTACGAGCCCCTGGCACCGCCGCTTCTTCGACCCGGAGCGGTACCGGATCGTGCTGTTCGACCAGCGCGGATGCGGTCGCAGCACCCCGCACGCGGGCGACGCCGACGCGGATCTCACCCACAACACCACCTGGCACCTCGTGGCCGACATGGACCTGCTGCGTCGCAACCTCGGCATCGAGGCGTGGCAGGTGTTCGGCGGGTCCTGGGGGAGCGCACTGGCCCTCGCCTACGCGCAGGCGCACCCGGAGCACGTGACCGAGCTCGTGCTCCGCGGCGTCTTCACGCTGCGACGCCACGAACTGGAGTGGTTCTACGAGGGCGGGGCCGCCGCCGTGTTCCCGGACCAGTGGGAGGCGTTCCTCGCACCGATCCCGGTGCTCGAGCGCGCCCGCCTCATCGACGCGTACCACCGGCGCCTGTTCGACCCCGACCCGGCGGTGCACCGGCCGGCCGCGGTCGCCTGGTCGACGTGGGAGGCGGCGACCGTGACCCTGCGTCCGGACGACGAGGGCATCGCCAGGATGCAGGACGAGGCGACCGCGACCGCGTTCGCGCGCATCGAGAACCACTACTTCGCCCACGGCGGCTGGTTCGACGAGGGGCAGCTCATCGAGCAGGTCGACCGCATCCGCCACATTCCCGGCGTGATCGTGCAGGGGCGGTACGACATGTGCACCCCGATCATGACGGCGTGGGATCTGCACCGGGCGTGGCCGGAGGCCGAGCTCGTGGTGGTCCCGGATGCCGGGCACTCGGCGAGCGAGCCGGGGATCGCCGCCGCGCTCCGCGCCGCGACCGACCGGTTCGCCGCCTGACCCGGCCGCATCCGCTCCACCATCCGGCTGCGCCGACTGCACCCGCCTGCACCATCCGGCTGCCCCGGCTGCAGCATCCGTCTGCCCCGGCTGCAGCATCCGTCTGCCCGGCCAGGACCCTGGGGCCGGTTGCAGCGTGTCCTCCTCGGTCGCGCCGAATGGCGGGTGTCGCAGCCTGGGACCCGCCATTCGGCGCGACCGAACAAGGGGTCGCGAGGTTCAGTCGCGGCACATGGCGGATGTCGGCGCGGATGACCCGCCATTCGGCGCGACCGAACACGGGTGCGTCGCCGGGACACGACTGCGGAGATCGTCGCCGACATGCCGGTGACGGGTGCGGTCGGCCGGCGCGCCGCGCACGATCTCCGCAGTTGTACACGCGGCTGTGACCGGCGGATGACGCCCACTGACACCCGCCGGCGCGACCGAACACGCGGCTGACCGGCGGGTGTCAGCGGGCGTCGCGGAGGAGGTCGGCGGCGACCTCGCCGATGACGATCGCAGGGGCGTTCGTGTGTCCGCGGATGAGCGAGGGGATGACGGATGCGTCCGCCACCCGCAGCCCCTCGACCCCGCGCACGCGCAGCTCCGGGTCGACCACCGACTCCGGATCGGTGCCCATCCGGGCGGTGCCGACCGGGTGGTACAGGGTGTGCGCGTAGCGGCGGATCGAGACCTCGACGAGCTCCTCGTCGCTCATCCGGTCGGCGTCCGCCGGCTGCACCCACCCGTTCGTGACCGCCCGCAGTGCGGGGGTGCGCAGCAGTTCCAGGCAGGCGCGCAGGCCCGCGCGCATCGTCTCGAGGTCGAGTCCGTCCGCATCCGAGAGATAGGCCGGGTCGATGAGCGGATGCGCGTGCGGGTCGGCGGAGGCGAGCCGGATCGTGCCGCGCGAATGCGGTCGCAGCAGGATGGCACCGACCGTGAGCCCCTCCGCGGGCAGCGGCACGAGTCCCTCGCCGACGTAGGGCGCGGCGGCGAAGATGATCTCGATGTCGGGCAGGTCCGCCGGGGTGCCGGACCGGTCGGCGACGTCGGTGCGGACGAAGCCGTAGCCCTCCGCGACGTTGGAGCTCAGCATCCCGCGCCGGCCGGCGAGGTACCGGACGAGCTCGGCCCGCCGCTCGGCGCCGTACAGGGTGCCGCCGTGTGCGCCGGGGGCGAGCCCCGCCACGAGGTGGTCCTGCAGGTTCGAGCCCACGCTGGGCGCGTCCACGCGCACCGGGATGCCGTGCTCGGCGAGGTGGTCGGCCGGACCGATGCCGGAGAGCATGAGCAGCTGGGGGGTGTTGATCGCACCCCCGGCGAGGATCACCTCGCGGGTCGCGGTGACCTTGCGGGTGATCCCGGCGATGTCGACGTACGCACCGGTCGCGCGGGCGCCGTCGAAGGTGAGCCGCCGCACATGCGCGTTCGTGACGACCCGGAGGTTGCGGCGGCGCCGGGCGGGGCGCAGGTATGCGTCGGCGGTGGATGCGCGGGCGCCGCGGTGCTGGGTGACCATCGTCTGCGAGAACCCCTGCTTCGCCGGCAGGTTCGGCGGGGTGACCTCGTGCCCGGCCTGCCGGGCGGCCGCCAGGAACGCCGTCGTGTGCGGGCGCGGGTCGCGCTGGTGTGCCACCGCCTGCGGGCCGTCGGTTCCCTGGGTCGGATCGGCGGGGTCGGCGGTGCGCTCGACGCGGCGGAAGTACGGCACGAGCGCGTCCCAGCCCCACCGGTCGCCGGCGACCTCGGCCCACTCGTCGTAGTCGGCCGCGAAGCCGCGGATCCACATCATCGCGTTCAGCGACGACGATCCGCCGAGGCTCTTGCCGCGCGGCCAGTACACGGTGCGGCCCTCGAGCTGCGGCTGCGGCACGGTGTCGTAGTTCCAGTCGTACGGGCCGCGGAACAGCCGCGAGAACGCGGCGGGCACGTGGAGTTCGAGCGCCTTGTCCGGCCCGCCCGCCTCCATGAGCAGCACGCTGATCCGCGGGTCCTCGCTGAGCCGGGCGGCCAGGGCGGCGCCGGCGGAACCGGCTCCGACGACCACGTAGTCGGCGGTGAGGGATGCTGCGCTCATGCGCCCATGGCCTTGGTCAGGGTGGCCGCGAGCCCGAGCGGGTTGTGGTCGATGAGGAAGCGGGTGAGGCCCTCCCCGACCGCCGTCCCGGTGCGGGACGTGACGAACCACGGCGGCTTGGGTAGCACGGTGAACCCGCCGCCGGTGAGCGCGCGGGGGAAGGGGCGGAACGGCCCGCGCAGCACGGAGCGTTCGACGTCCGCGAGCAGGTCGGTGTTGTGGACGATCCCGATGCCGCTGCCGACATCGTCCAGGCCGTGTCCGGGGAAGGCGCCCCAGCTCAGCACCGGGGTGGCGAACACGACACCGGTCCACGTGTTGATCGCGATGCCGCCGTAGCGCAGTTCCGCGATCGCGTGCTCGAACCCGTCGCCGAGGGCTGCCTCGGTCTCCGGGTCGATGAGCACGTTCGCGCCGAGGGTGCCGGTGAGGCGGTCGTTCGCATGGGCGACGGCGGTGTCGAGGAACTCCTGCCCGAGACCGGGCAGCTCGACCACGCCGAGCACCGGAGAGAAGTACTCGGTCTGCTCGAGGTTCGCCGCATCCGCCGCATCCGTGACGATGAGCCGGCGGGTGCCGTCGCCGCAGTGCGCGGCGTCCGGGTAGGCGGCGTCGGCGGCCGTCAGCTTCTCGCTGCTGTGCGGATACCAGACCGGCCGTTCCGGGGCCGCCGAATACGCGTCGCGCAGGGCGCGCAGGAACGCGTCCTTCTGCGGCCAGTCCTTCGACAGCAGCACGACCTGCCCGGCGATGCAGTTGTGGCCGCTGTTGTGCAGACGCATCGTGACGACGTGCTCGGCCTGGTACCGCAGGTCGGCGTCGGTCCAGCGGCCGGGCACCACGATGATGGGCGAGACTCCGCCGAGCTCGGCGGTGATCGGCACCTTGAGCTTCGGGTTGCCCTCGCGCCGACGGCGGGTCGCGGCGCCGCCGGTTCCCCACACGATCGCGTCGAAGGTGGTGGCCGAGCCGGTGATGTGCACGTGCTCGAAGGCCTCGTTGCCGGTGAGGAAGGCGCCCGCGTCGCCGCCGCCGCGCACGATGCGCAGCAGACCGGGTGCGATGAGCGGGGCCAGCGCCCGCTCGAACACCGGGACGAGCGGGTCCTGCGTGGGGTTCACCTTCAACAGCGACACGCGGTTGTCGGCGAGCAGTTCGTACAGCACGTCGAGCACCGGGATGGAGGTGATGTTGCCGGCACCGAGCACGAGGCCGATGCCGGTCTCCGCGCCCGGTCGCAGCTGACCGAGGCCGGCGCGGCGCACCGCCTCCCCCTCGCTCACCCCGGGCCGGAACCACACCTCGCCGCTGAAGCCGGACAGCAGCAGCCGGTCGGTGCCGGATGCGGGGAAGACCCGCGCGCGGATGCGGCCGCCCGGGGCCGCATCCATGATCACGTCGTCGAGGGGACTCCCGCCGCGCAGCAGTCGGCGCAGGGTCCGCAGGTAGCCGTCGAGCGCGCCGAGCACCGCGTAGGGTCCCGACATCCACTCCTCACCCCGCAGCGGGTGGCCCGGTTCGAGGCCCTTCGAGGTCGCGGCGACGTCGGCCCACTCCTCGGCGACGGCGCCCACGGCCTCGCGGACCCGTTCGAGCAGGGTGATGCGCTGACGCAGGGTCAGCCCGGTCCAGAACCGCGCGCCGGTGCGCAGCGCCTCGATGCCGGCTTCGAGCACGGCGATCTCGGCGTCGGGCAGTGCGGGCGTGGATTTCGCAGCAGGGGTCACGGCGCTCTCCTTCGTGCGTCGCGACCAGCCTAGTGACGCGGCCGGTGCCTGACCGCGTAGTCGCCGTCCGCTTCCCGCGCGATGAGCCCGAGCCGTTCGAACTCGTCGAGCCAGCCGCGCATCGGCCACCAGCCCCACCGACGACGGAAGACGCGGCCGTTTCGGACGATCGCGTCCAGATGCCGCACCGGCGGCGATTCGACCTCGTGGTGCTGGTGGTAGGCACGGGCGCCGCCGACCCAGCACATGCCGACGCCGGCCGCGGCGGCCGTCTGCCCGAAGTCGGTGTCCTCGCCGCCGTACCCGATGTACTCCTCGTGGAAGCCGCCGATGCGGGTCCACGCGTCGGCGGTGATCGCGAACGAGAGCGACCAAAACAGCTCGTGCCGGTCGTCGCGGACGAGTTCGCCGGGGGCCGGGGCGGGCCGGGCAGGATGCGGGTCGTCGAGGTCGCCGAGCGCGCAGAGGTCGTAGCCGCCGTGCGGCGCGGGCGGCAGATAGGTCACGGGGCCGCAATGGAGCCGGTCCGGCTCGGCGGTCGCCGCGGCGACGTATGCGTCGAACAGTTTGGGAGCGGGGAGGCAGTCGACGTCGAGGAAGACGAGGAGCTCGGCGCCGTCCGCGATCGCGCGGGCCGCGCCGGCGTTGCGGGCGCGGGCGAGTGGGAGCCCCGCGCCGTCCGCCTCCACCTCCAGGACGTCGACGCCGGCCCGCGCGTGCTCGGCCCAGGACGCGAGGTACGGGTCGTCGATCGCGACGAGGATCCGCCGGTCGGGTCCGGGGCGGGCCCTGGCCATCGCCGCGCACTGGGCCGCCCAGTGCGTGTGCCGGCCGTGTGCGATCGTGATGACGGCGGTGCGCATCAGTCCGTTCCTCCCGTCGCGGCCCGATGGATGATCTCGGCCGCACGTGCGGCACCGCCCCCGTCGTTCCAGTCGGCCCATCGCGCTCCGTCCAGCGACGCCGCAGCCTCCAGGAGCCCCGACCACTCGCCGGGTTCCGGCATGCGGTCACGCACGACCGCCGGCCACGGACCCGTGGCGAGTGTGGCCGCGCTCGCCGCCTGTTCGCCGAACGGCCGGTCCTGCGGGATGACGACGGCGGGTCGGCGGGCGGCGGCGATCTCGGCGAGGGCGCCCTGCCCGGCGGCCGTGACGACGACGGCCGCCTCGGCGAGTGCCCCGCGCGGGTCGTCGACCCAGGTGCCGGATCCACCGCCGACATGCCGCCACGTCCACTCCGGCGCCGCTCGCCGTGCCGCGTCGACGACGTCCGGTGTGAACCCGTCGCCCCCTGCGCCGGCGAGCACCAGGACGTGCCGCGACCGCGGGGCGGAGGATCCGACCGGGGGAAAGCGGGAGATCGCGCCGACCGGATGCAGCCGTCCGGTCGCCGCATCCGGGACGCCCTGCAGGCATCCGTCCGCGTCCGGCGGCCACGCCGCGACGATCGCGGCCGACAGCCCGTACCCGAGGGCGTGCGCGGCATCGGCGCGGGTGCCGGGCACGGCGACGGTGACCACCGGGACGCCCAGGAGCCTCGCCTGGACGGCGATCTCCACCGACACGTCGACGACCATGACGGCGGGGCGGACGCTTGCGATCCAGGTGGCGACCGAGGCCATGCGTTGCGCGAGCCCCTCGCTGTGCAGCGGGACCCAGTGGAGCAGGCCGTGCGCCTCCGCATCCGCTGCGGCGTCGCCTTCGTCCAGCGGCAGTTCGATCCACGGACCGCGCCAGTCGGCCGGTCGGGGCAGCGACGACAGGCCGGTCACCGGCAGCGGACTCGCCGCCGCGATCGCGAGCGCACGGTCGAGGTGCCCCCGACCGTGGTGGTGGACGTAGTACCCGATCATGCCGCGACGCGCATCCCGCTGAGGGAGCGGTACAGCTCCTCGTACTGCGCGACCATCCGCTCGACGGACAGCCGTGTCTCGGCGTACCGCCGGACGCCGGCGCGGGGGAGGTGCGCCGCCTCGACGGCGGCCGCCGCGAGCCCCGCGAGATCGTCGGCCGCCGCGAGCCGCCCGGCCTCGGGTCCGACGATCTCGGCGAGCCCACCGCGGGCGAAGGCGGCCACGGGGGTTCCCGAGGCGATGGCCTCCGCTGCGACGAGTCCGTACGGCTCGTCCCAGCACGGTGTCACGAGCGCCACCCGCGACGACGCCACGAGCCGCCGGAGGGACGGCCCGGCGAGGTGTCCGGCGTAGCGCACGTCGGCGCCCAGCCGCGGAGCGATCTCGGCGTCGAAGTATCCGCGGTCGTGCGTGGGGCCGGCGAGCACCAGCCGCATCCCGGCGGCACGGGCGGCGTCGATCGCGAGGTGCGGTCCCTTCTCGGGGACGAGCCGGCCGAACCAGACGGCCTCCGCACCGCCCGGCCCGGGACGCCACCGCGAGACGTCCACGCCGTTGCGGATGACCCCGGCATCGACCGTCCCGGCCCAGTGCCGGGCGGTGGCGGCGCTCACGGCCACGGCGGTGACGCGCCCGCCCGCGAGGCGCATCGCGGATTCGAGCCACGGCGTCGGCGGTGTGTGCAGGGTCGTCACCAGCGGGATCTCGAGCGCCGCCGACATCGCCACCGGCAGGTGGTGGAGGCAGTTGTTGTGCACGACGTCGAACCGCCGTCTCCCCTGTCGCTGGAGCTGGAGCATGAGCGCGAGGTACGCGTGGTGCTCGCGCATGAACGCGTCCGGCGGGGCGCCCACGTCACGACGCGCTCGGTCCGAGGGTTCGAACGCGTCCACGGCGAGGGTCTCGGCGCGGAGGTCCGGGTCGGAGCCGGGCGCGGCGAACAGCGTGACCCGGTGCCCGCGCGCCCGCATCGCCGAGGCGAGCGCGTGCGTGTGCGCCTCGAGTCCGCCGGCGAACGGCTCCGCGATGGGGAACCGGCTCGAGGCGATGAGGCAGATGCGCAGGCCCCTCACCGGCACAGCCGCCCGTACAGCGCCGCATGCTCGGCGGCGATCCAGTCCCGCTGCGCCGCGCGGGCCTCGGGGGACAGCTGCTCCGGCGCGCCGTCTTCGAAGGCGGCGAAGACGGCGGCGGCGAGCGACGCGTCGTCGAGGCCGTCCTCGTCGTTGGTGTACGAGAACACCGGGCCCTGGTCGGCGTAGTACCCGCACGTCGGGGCGACGACCGCCGTGCCGAGGTCTCGGCACGCCTCGAGCCACCCCGAATGCGTGCCGAAGCGGTACGGGAGCACGGAGACGTCGAGCGACTCGAGGTAGTCCCAGAGTTCTTCGTCGGGCAGGAAGTCGTGCACGTGCAGCTCGAGGGCGCCGTCCGCCTGCATCCCGCGCAGGAACGCCGCGAGCTCCGGGTCGAAGCGCTCCCCGTCGCGTTCGAGCACGTCGCGGTGCCCGTTCACCTGCAGCACGCCCCCGGGGATGCTGCGCACGACGCCGACGAGCGTGCGCAGCACGGCGAGGGGGTTCATGCTCGCGCGGAGGCTCTTCACATGCACGCCGACGCGGAAGACGCCGTCGCGGCGCGGCGGGGCGACCGCCCGCATCCGTTCGATGGGGACGACGTGCGGATGCGGCAGTACGAGCGCCTCGCGGCCCCAGCGTCGGGCGATCTCGTCGGCGGCACCGCGGGTGAGGGTGATCAGCGCGTCGGCGGCCGGGATGAGCACGTCCAGCTGCGCGTCGTGCAGCGCACGGGTCTCGTGGTGCGGGTTGCGCAGACCGTGCACCGTGTAGACGAGCGGTCGGCCCGTCTCCCGCAGCGCCGCCACGAGCTCGGACAGCGCCGCCGGCGTGTGCGTGTCGAACCCGAACTGCAGATGCAGCAGGTCGAAGTCGGCGTGGGCGCGAACCCATTCCGGGTCGAGCATCGCCGGGGGCCACCACCGCGAGACCGCGGAGCTGCGCGGGTCGTCGGGGTCGGGGTCGGCGAGGCGCACGACCTGCGGGCTCGTGCGGTGCTCGACCGGCTGCAGATGCGCCACGTACACGTGGCCCGCAGGTACCGATGCGACCCGGATCGGGGACCGGGATCCGGCGGGCTGCGCGTGCTCGCCCGGGCGCGCGGGAACGACATCACTCAGCGTCACGATGCTCCTGACGGCGACGCCGGTGGGGGGATGGGTGGCGTCGTCCCGAGGAATCATGTCGCCGCCGTGCCGTGCACGCGCGGTACTTGACAGTGGGCGCACGGGTTGAGGACTGCGCAGCCGAGCGGGTCAGCCGCGCGCGCCGCCGGCGGATCCCGGAAGGCGCCCGGGATCAGATGAGGGAGAGTTCGCGCAGCTTCGCCTCGACGTCGGCGTTCGTCGGCTCGACATGGTGCGAGGCGTCCGGGTAGACGACGACCGGGATGTTCGTGCGGCCCGAGATCTCCTTGGCGACGTCGGCCGCGGCGGGGTCCTGCTCGAGGTCGATGTACTCGTAGGCGACGCCGAGCTCGTCGAGCTGGGCCTTGGTGCGGCGGCAGTCGCGGCACCAGTCGGCGCCGAACATCTTGATGGTCGGGTTCTCACTCGTCATGCCCTCAGGCTACGGCCGCACGGGTGCCGCCGGCGCGACGGATGCCGGGAAGTCCCCTAGGACCCCGGGAATCCCGCCGCCGGACATGCCACGATGGGAGGCGACGTTCGGTCCCCGAGCGGTCAGATCCCGTCCTCGGAGGCGTGCAATGCAGGTCACGGTCGTCGTGCCGACCTTCAACGAGGCGCCCAATGTGGCGACCCTCGTGGAGCGGGTCGCACGTGCCGCCGACGGCGTCTTCGAGGTCGAGCTGCTCTTCGTCGACGACAGCACCGACGACACCCCCGTCGAGATCGAGCGCGTCGCTCGGACCGCCCCGGTGCCGGTCCGGCTCATCCACCGGGACGAGCCCGCCGGCGGGCTCAGCGGTGCCGTGATCGCCGGACTGTCCGCTGCGACCGCCGACGTGTGCATCGTCATGGACGGCGACCTGCAGCATCCGCCGGAGGACCTGCCGCGGCTGGTCGCGCGGTACGAACAGGGCGATGTCGACGTGGTGGTCGCCTCCCGGTACGCGGGCGACGGCACCGCGAGCGGGCTCGCCGACCGGAGCCGGGTGCTCGTCTCGCGCGGGTCGACGGCACTCACCAAGGCCATGTTCCCGATCCGGCTGCGCGAGGTGACCGACCCGATGACCGGGTTCTTCCTCGTCGATCGCCGCCGGGTGGACCTCGCCCGTCTGCAGCCGCGCGGGTTCAAGATCCTGCTGGAACTGCTGGCCCGGCAACCGCTGCGGGTCGCGGAGGTGCCGTTCGACTTCGCCGACCGGCACGCGGGCGCCTCGAAGGCGTCGCTGCGGCAGGGGCTGGAGCTGCTGGTGCAGCTGACCGCGCTGCGCTTCGGCAAGATGTCGGTGTTCGCCCTCATCGGCGCCGGCGGCGCGGTCGCGAACCTGCTCATCGTGTGGGCGCTGTCCTCGCTCGGGATGCCGGACGTGCCCGCGATGATCGTGGCGGCCGAGGTCACGATCATCGGCAACTTCCTGCTGCAGGAGCGGTTCGTCTTCCAGGACATGCGGGCCGAGGCGTCCGGCATCGTGAGCCGGTTCGCGAAGTCGTTCACGTTCAACAACGCCGAGCTGGTGATCCGCATCCCGGTCACCGCCTGGCTCATCTCGAGCTGGCACATCTCGGTCGTCATCGCGACCGGCATCACGCTCGTGATCGCCTTCCTGGCGCGCTTCCTCTTCCACTCGCTCGTGGTCTACGCACCACGCCACCGCGGGCGAAAGTCGGTGGCACGGCGCGTGGTGGAGGAGGTCGACCGGCAGGCGATCTCCCCGGGCGAACTCTGAGCGATCAGCCGACGGCGGCGATGAACTCGCCGAGCGTCGTGCCGTAGTTCACGCGGATGCAGGGGAGCGCGAGCTTGTCGGTGCCCACCCGGACGTAGCCCTGCTCGATCGTGCGGGCGAGCGCGTACCCCGCCTGTGCGACCCCCTCCTTCGAGGTCTCGTTGTAGTGCCCGAACGGGTAGGCGATGACCTCCTTGGCGCCGAGGATCTGCGCCGAGGTCTCCAGATCGGCGGCGATCTCGGCGGCCGACCAGTTCACCATCCGGCCCTGCCCGTTCGCGCCGGGGTCGTGCATGTCGTGCGTGTGCGAGCGCTGGTCGACCCACACCGACGGGGTGGGTTCGGTGCGCCACTTCGTGATGACGAACGAGGTGGTCGGCACCTCGTGGGCGGCCACGATCGGCACGCCGAGTTCGAGCCAGGTGCGGTCCGCGTCGTCGTCGGTGACGATCACGGACCGTTCCGGCAGCCAGAGTCGGCCGTCGATGAACGCGTCCAGCTCGTCCCAGGTGGGGAAATAGAAGCCGGTGTCGGCGAGGTACGCCATCTGGGCGTCGAAGTCGGCGGTGTAGATGTAGTTCAGCTTCAGCGAGGTGTCCTCGCCCGCCGGGTTCGTCGTGAACTGGTGGTACATGAGGATGGGCACGCGCACGTCGGCCGCCGCGAGCCGCTCGGGCGTGGTCCAACCGCCGTGGAGCTCGATGCGGCGGTCGGTGCAGGCGACGAGCACGCCGCCGTTCACGCGCGCCGCCGCGTCGAGGGCGGTCGCAGCATCCGCGCTCGTGTACCAGCCACCGAAGACGAGGCCGTCGCGCGCGGGGATCGGGAGCCCCTGGTAGCGCAGCCCTGCGGTCTGCAGCTGCGGCTCCAGGTCGATGCCGTCCCCGGCGAAGGTGACCGCGCAGGCGTCGGGGTCACCCGATTGGGCGAGTAGCTCGTCGATCGGGTCGCCCGGGGCGTCGGGTTCGGCCGCGCTCGCTGTGGGGGCGGGGGCTTCGGCCGCCGCGGTCTCGGGCGCGGGTCGGGTGGCGTTGACGACCCACACTACGCCGACGACCGCGGCCGCCACGACGATCGCGGCGATGGCCAGCAGCAGTGTCCGTGTGCGGCGTCTGCGCCGACGTCGATCCCGTCTCATCTGCATGCGCGTCCCCATGGCGCGATGCGCCCCCGGTGTCCTGTGCGGTCCCCACGACCGCTCCTGGATCATAGACCCACGGCCCGAGGGGGCGCCGGGCGTCCGTCCACGCGATACTGAGAGCGCGGACCCCGGCCGGGACCGTACGGTGCGCGAGATGAAGGGACGGGTGGATGCGGCGACGACGGGTTCCTGATGCGGTGACCGGCGACGTCGATGCCGTCATCGCCGGGTGGAAGCACGAGCTTCCCGACCTGGACTTCTCGCCGCTGGAGGTGTTCTCGCGGATGCGCCGACTGGGGCAGGCGCTGCAGGTCGAACGCGCCCGCGCCTTCGAGCGCGCCGGTCTGGAGACGGGTGAGTTCGAGATCCTCTCGCGGCTGTGCGTCGCCCCGCACGGCATGTCGACCCCCTCGGAGCTCGCGGCCCTCACACACACGCCCTCGGCGACGATGGCGAACCGCACCGACCGCCTCGAGCAGCGCGGCTACGTGGCCCGCAAGTGGAACCCGGACGACACCCGCAGCCGCATCGTGCGCGTCACCCCCGAGGGACGCGCGGTCGCGGAGCAGGCGATGCGCGAACTCGTCGCGGCGGAGGTGCGGATGCTGGACGCGCTGAGCGAAGAGCAGCGCGCCCGGCTCGTGGAGCTGCTGCGTATCCTCGGCGCGGAGCGCCCGCCGACCTGACCCTTCAACCCGTCACCGCACCCGCGACGAGCGCCTCCCCGAGTGGCGAGCGGCGGTGCAGCAGCCGGGGTCCGTGCCGTTCGCTGAGCAGCAACCCGGCATCGCGGAGCACCGTGAGGTGATGCGATGCGGTGGACAGTGCGAGCCCGACGTCCGCCGCGACCTCCGTGGTGGTGCGCGCGGCATGCGCGGTGAGCAGGATGCGGCGCGTGCCGGACCCAGCAGTGCGGCCAGCGCGGAGTCCGGGGCCTCGGTGCGGCGCGCCCAGTCGGCGGTCACCCCCTGCGCCCCGTAGAACAGTGTGGGGGTCGCCGGCGGCTCGGTGAGGACGCTGCATCCGGTCGTGCTCATCACGGAGGGCACCAGCACGAGTCCGCTGCCGCGGCAGTCCACGACCTCGCTCCATCGCCGCATCCGCACGCGCACGGCGCCGTCCGCCCATGAGACCCGTTCGTGCAGGGTGCCGATCATCGCGCCGATGCCCGCCTCGGCGATGCGGCGGGAGCGCACCGCGATGTCGGCGCGCAGCAGACGCTCCAGGTGGGGCCACACTGGTGCCAGGGCCGCCTCCCACACGCGCAGCCACGCCTCCGCGATCATCGCCCGTGCGCGCTCGGGATGGTCGAGCATCCGCTGCACCGCCACACGTCGGGCGCCGCCCGAGCGGTCCAGCACCTTGCGCATGTCGATGCGGAACCGTTCGTCGTCGATGTGCCGGAGGCGCTCCGCCTCCTGCGCCGGGGTGAGGTCCCACGCGGGTGTCGTGGTGAGGAAGTCCGGGAAGTAGCCGTCCTCACGAATCAGCAGGACGAGGAGTTCGACGCTCGGATCGGATCGAGCGGAGGGGGGTCGTGGACCCTCCCTCGCCACCGGCCCCGGATGCGAAGAAGGAGAGGACATCATGTCGTTCCAGGCCTATCTCGACGCAGTGGAGAAGAAGACAGGGCTCACCCCGCGGCAGCTCATCGAGCTCGCCCGCGAGCGGGGGTTCGACGAGCAGACCAAGGCGGCCCCGATCGTGGCGTGGCTCGCCGCGGACTACGGACTCGGACGCGGGCACGCGATGGCGATGGTCCACGTGATCACGAAGGGACCGAAGATCAGCGACAAGCACGTCGGGACCGGCGGGACGCACGCCGACGCCACCGACGAGCTGTGGTTGGACGGCGCTGCGACGAACCCGCACGGCTGATCCGGGCGGCGCACTTCCGGAGTCACACCCTCCGAAAGTTGGGGTGTCGAGGACGCCCCGGTGATCCCCCAGGAGGCGCGCCAATAGGCTCCCGGATGAGCTCGCGGTTCGGCGCAGGCGATGCCGCCCCGGCGGGACCCCTGTCGCATGCGGAACGCGGGCTCGTCGCCGGCGGCACGTCGTCCCCGGCGCACCCCCCGGACCCGACCCTCCCCGAGCCGACATGCCTGCCGATCTGCGCACGTCTTCCCGACGTGCCATCCGACGCCGCGTCCGTGATGCGGCCTTCGCCGTCATCACGGCGTTCGTCATCCCCGCCGTCGTCTTCATCAGCGTCGGTGCCGTGCGCGCGGACGCCGTCGAGACCGAGCGTCGTTGTGGCGTCGCGCGCACCGTCGCCGCCCAAGCCGCCGCCGACGCGCACGAGGCCATGACCGCGGCCGACCTCGCACTCGCCGCCGTCCAGGGTCTCGGCACCGACGGTGCATCCGAGGTGCCGGTGGTCACCCCGGCATCCTCGGGCGCGGTACCGCGGACGGCGCCGGTCGGCGCCGCCGCCGTCGCCGACGTCGCCGACGCTCGACGCACGCTCGCAGCGCTCGCGATCCCGAAGCAGTGCGACGACCGGGAAGATGCTGCGGACATCGTCGGCGCGGCCGGCGCGGCCGGCGCGGTCAGCTCCGCCGCCGCCGTCCTGGACCGGCGGGTCCAGGACCTGACCCGCCACGTCGCGCGGCTGCTCGAGGAGCACACCGCCCACTCCGCCGCGGGCTGAGCGCGTCGCCGCATCCACTTCTTCCCGGGTGGCGCTTTCGCCCCGCTCGACACTGCGCTTCGATGTGATGGCGGTGCCAGACGGACGGGGAGGATGCATGGGCCTGGGGGCGGTGGGGAACGAAGCGGCTGCGGCATCGGGCGCCGCCGAGGAGCTCGTGGCGCTGGTGCGGCCGCCGCGTGGCCCGAGCCCGTGGGCGTCGCGGCTGCCGGTGATGACCCTCGCGACCGACGCGGTCGCGCTCGCCTCCGCCGCGGTGAACCTCGTCGCGGCGGATCGCGACGCCGCGCCCCCCGCGCCCGTCGAGGTCGACCGGGAACGGGTCGCGGCATCCTTCGGCAGCGAGCGTCTCATCCGCATCGACGGGGCGGCGCCGGACGCGTGGGCGCCGCTGTCCGGGTTCTGGCGGGCGGCCGACGGGTGGATCCGCACGCACGCGAACTACCCCCACCACGACGCGGCACTGCGGACCCTCCTTGGGCTGGGGGCGGATGCGGGGAAGGATGCGGCCGCAGCCGTCATCGCCGACCGCGCCGCGGCCGAGCTCGAGGCGGAGGCGGCCCGGCTGGGTGCCGTCGTGGTCGCGATGCGCACCGCGGCGCAGTGGCGGGCGGAACCGCAGGGCGCTGCCGTCATCGCCGCACCGCTCATCGACGTGCGGCGCACCGGTGATGCCCCGGCGCGCCCGTGGCGGTCGAGCGGCGCGCCCCTCGCCGGCATCCGGGTGCTGGATCTGACCCGGGTCATCGCGGGCCCGATCGCCGCCCGCGACCTCGCCCTCGCCGGCGCGGACGTGCTCCGCCTCGACCCGCCCGGCCTGCCCGAGATCGGCTGGATCCACCTCGACACGGGGCAGGGCAAGCGCTCCACGCTCCTCGACCTCGCCGACACCCGCGACCGCGCCGTCTTCGAGGACCTGCTGCGGCAGGCCGACGTGCTCCTCACCGGCTACCGACCCGGTGCGCTCGCCCGCTTCGGACTCGACCCGGAGGCGCTCGCCGACCGGCATCCCGGCCTCGTCACCGCATCCGTCTCGGCGTGGGGGACGATCGGGCCGTGGGCCGGCCGTCGCGGCTTCGACAGTCTGGTGCAGGCGGCCACGGGGATCGCGGTGGCCGAGGCGGCCGATGACGGCACCCCGGGGGTGCTGCCCGCGCAGGCGCTCGACCATGCGAGCGGGCATCTCCTCGCCGCGGGCATCGCGCTCGCGCTCCGGACGCAGCGGCGCTCCGGCGGCTCGTTCGACGTACGCGTGGCGCTGGCGCGCACGGCCGAGGCGCTGCTGCGATCGACGGATGCGGTGGTGCGGCAGGATCCGTCGGCCGCGGCACCGGTGCGGACCCGCGCGCTGGATGCCGGACCGATCCGCTCGCTGCAGTACGCGGCACCCGCGCTCGCCTTCACCGGCGCGCCCGACGACTACCCGGTCGCCGGTGGCGCCTGGGGCGCGGACGAGCCGGCCTGGGCGGACTGATCGCGACGCGGCTCAGGGGGCGACGGTCGTCGCGGCGGCAGGAGCAGCACGCACACGGAACCGCTCGGCGAACGCATCGGCCGCCAGGGTGACCTCGGTGTACCGGTCCGCCCGGATCGCGGCGACCGGGCTCATCCCGTCCAGGAGCGGCTCCGGTTCGACGAACCAGGTCTTCGCCGGCTCGCGCCCGGCGGC
>Ga0182737_1000879_pt1 | contig 34824 bp, 34 predicted proteins | sample eDN5th30CBELigOP_FD_128878 | JGI IMG/M metagenome (GOLD analysis project Ga0182737, IMG submission 128878) | Enriched Organic Plus compost microbial communities from Emeryville, California, USA - eDNA 5th pass 30_C BE-Lig OP (version 2) (version 2) ... | reverse complement strand
CAAGTTCGGCTGCGGCATGGCCATGTGCGGCGCCTGTACGGTGCACATGGACGGGCAGCCGATCCGTTCGTGCGTCACGCCGGTTTCCGCCGTTGCCGGCAAGCAGATCACCACCATCGAGGCCGTCGGCGACGACGACGTCGGCCGGGCCGTCCAGCAGGCCTGGGCCGAGATCGGCGTGCCGCAATGCGGCTACTGCCAGTCCGGCCAGATCATGTCGGCCACCGCGCTGATCAAGAGCAACCCCAGTCCTACCGACCAGGACATCGACGCCGCCATGAGCGGCAACATCTGCCGCTGCGGCACGTACCCGCGCATCCGCGCCGCGATCAAGCAGGTTGCCGGCAAGGGGGTAGCCAAATGATCGACTTTGCCCGCCTGACGCAGCAAGTCCCCCTGGATGGCCCCGCCTCGCCTGCCCGCCGCGACTGGCTGAAGACGACCGGCGCGCTGACCGGCCTGGTATTGGCCGTGGGGCCGGCCGGTATCGTGCGTGCCGCCGAAGCGGCCGGGAAAGACGGCAAGAAGTACGGCGCCGACGGCATGCCGCACGGCACGGTCGACGACCCGCTGGTGTTCGTGTCGATCGGCGCGGACGGCATCGTTACCATCATGGCGCACCGTGCCGAGATGGGCACCGGCGTGCGCACGGGCCTGCCCATGGTGGTGGCCGACGAACTCGAGGCCGACTGGGGCAAGGTGCGCGTCGTCCAGGCGCCCGGAGACGAGCCCCGCTACGGCAACCAGGACACCGACGGGTCGCGCAGCACACGCCATTTCTTCCAGCCCATGCGCCGTGTCGGCGCGGCCGCGCGCGCCATGCTGGAAGCGGCGGCCGCCAAGCAATGGGGCGTGCCGGCGCAGGAAGTCGCGGCGCGCAACCACGAAGTCGTGCACGAGTCGTCCGGGCGCAAGCTCGGCTATGGCGAACTGGCCGCCGCGGCCGCCGCCTTGCCGGTGCCGGCCGCCGGCGCGCTGCGCCTGAAGACCCCTGGGCAATTCCGCTACATCGGCAAGCACAGCACGCGCAGCGTCGACATCCAGGACATCGTCACCGGCAAGACCCATTTCGGCATCGACACCCGCCTGGACGGCATGCTGTACGCCAGCATCGCGCGCCCGGCGGTGCTGGGCGGCAAGGTCAAGCGCTACAGCGCCGACGCGGCCCTGAAAGTGCCCGGCGTGGTGAAGGTCGTCGACATCCCGGCCGGGCCGACGCCGCCGGTATTCGCGCCGCTGGGCGGCGTGGCGGTGGTCGCCAGGGATACCTGGGCGGCGCTCAAGGGCCGCCAGGCGCTGGAGATCGAATGGGATGACGGCCCCAACGCCGGCTACGATTCCGAGGCTTTCCACAAGACCTTGAGCGAAGGGGCCGGCAAGCCCGCCAAGGCCGTGCGCAACGACGGCGATGCCATGAAGGCGCTGGAAGGCGCGGCCCGGCGCATCCAGGCCGAGTACTATCTGCCGCACCTGGCCCACGCCACCATGGAACCGCCCGCGGCGACGGCGCGCGTGGCCGACGGCAAGTGCGAAGTCTGGGCCTGTGTGCAGTCGCCCTACGGCACGCGCGAGAACGTGGCCAAGCACCTGGGCCTGGACATCGCCGCGGTCACGGTGCACCAGACCCTGCTGGGCGGCGGCTTCGGCCGCAAGTCGAAGTCGGATTTCGCGGTCGAGGCGGCGCTGCTGTCGCGCGCCATGGACGGCAAGCCGGTCAAGGTGACCTGGTCGCGCGAAGACGACATCACCAACGACTACTTCCATACGGTGTCGGTCGAGCGGCTGGAGGCCGGCGTGGATGCCCAGGGCAAGGCGGTGGCCTGGCTGCACCGCACCGCCGCGCCGACCATCGGCTCGACCTTCGTGGCCGATGCGCAGGGCCAGCAGCCCTTCGAGCTGGGCATGTCGGCGGTCAACATCCCGTTCGCCATTCCCAATTTCCGCGTCGAATCGGTGCCGGTACCGGCGCATACGCGCATCGGCTGGTTCCGTTCCGTATCGAACATTCCGCATGTCTTCGCGGTGCAGAGCTTTGCGGCCGAAATGGCCCATGCGGTCGGGCGCGATCCACGCGACTACCTGCTGGAGTTGATCGGCCCGCCGCGCAAGATATCGCCCGCCGACATGTCCGATGGCTGGAACTACGGCGAATCGCCCATCGTCTACCCGTTGGATACCGGCCGCATGCGGCACGTGATCGAGCTCGCCACCAAGGCCGCGGGCTGGGGCCGCCAGCTGCCCGCCGGCCGGGGCCTGGGGCTGGCGGTGAGCTACAGCTTCGTGACCTACATCGCCACGGTGGTCGAAGTCGAGGTGGGCCAGGACGGCAGCATCGCGATCCCCCAGGTGCACGTGGCGGTCGATTGCGGCCCGCAGGTGCACCCCGACCGCGTGCGGGCCCAGACCGAAGGCGCATGCATCATGGGCCTGAGCCTGGCCACGCGCAGCGAGATCTCGTTCTCGAAGGGCCGCACCAACCAGACCAACTTCCACCAGTACGAAGTGGCCCGCATGCCCGAGGCGCCGCGCGACATCCAGGTGCACCTGGTCGAGCATGGCTTCGACGTGCCGCTGGGCGGGGTGGGCGAGCCGGCCGTCCCTCCGTTCGCGCCGGCACTGTGCAACGCCATCTTCGCGGCCACCGGCAAGCGCATCCGCCGCCTGCCCATCCGCGACCAGCTCAAGGCCTGAGTCAAGGCCTGAGGCGGCGCGCCGGCCGCGCCCAGGCAAAATCCGCCGGTATCTTCCGTACCGGCGGATTTTTCCCGGCAGGGCCGGCCCCGCGCGGGAACGCCTTCTTGCGGTGTTCAGTCCGTCAACTGGATCTGGGCCGCCTTGATGGCCTGGCGCCACAATGCCGCATCGTCGACGATTACCTTGGCAAACTGCGCGCGCGACACCACGGGTACGTCGAACGCCAGCGTCTGGGCGTGTTTCTGGTATTCCGGCGACTGGATCGCCGAATTGACCATCGCGTGCAGCTTGTCGGCGATCGCGGGGTTCATGCCGGGCGGGCCGAATACACCGAACCAGGCGCCCATCACCAGGTCCGGATAGCCGCTTTCCACGAAAGTGGGAACATCGGGGAAGGTAGGGACGCGCCGGGAGCTGGTGATTGCCAGAGGCCTGATCCGTTTGGCATCGAGCATCACCTTGGCGCTGGCCGGCGATGAAATGACAAAATCCGTCTCGCCCGCGACCATGGCCTGCAGGGCGGGGGCTGCTCCCTTATAAGGCACGTGCAAGAGCTGCGCACCGGTCTTTTCCTTGAACCACTCCATCCACAGGTGGGTGGTCGTTCCATAGCCATTGGAACTATAGGCGAGCTTGTCCTTCCCGGATGCGTCGATGAGTTCTTTGATGGTGCGATAAGGAGAGTTTTCCGGAACCGAGAACAGTACGTTCGTCCAGGCGACCTGCGCAAGCGCGGTAAGGTCCTTGTCTGCCTGGTAGGGAGGCACCTTCTTGGTGAGCGGGTAGATGGTCGTCGCGTCCGCCAGCGTCAGCATGATGGTGTAGCCATCCGGAGCCGCGCCGATGGTGGCTTGGACCCCGATGGACCCGGAGGCGCCCGCGCGGTTCTCGACCACGACGGGAACGTGGCTCTGTTCGCTCATGACCTTTGCCAGCGTGCGAGCCATGACATCTGTCGCGCCGCCTGGAGAGGCCGGCACGATCATCTTGATGGGGCGGGACGGAAATGCCTGCCCATACGAGACCAGCGGCAATGCAGATGCGGCGCCCGCGAATACCAACCCCAAGGCGAATTTGGCGGCCCATCGACGACACACATCGAGTTTTCGCATGAGATGTCTCCTAGAATCGTTATAGATGGTGTGGTGGTGGCAGAAGCTCCCGGACTCCCTGCCCGAGGCGATGGCGGTGGCCGATACCGGTGTACGGCCAGGAACGCAAAAAAAACTTCGGCAGTCATCCCACGACTCCGGCCTGGCGCAGGGCGCGGAATTCTTCTTCGCTGAATCCGGCTTCGGAAAACAGCAACGCGGCGGCGGTTTCGTCGTCGACGGGCGGCGGCGCGGGGGCGTTGTCGCTCAGGCCGAAGCGAGGGGCAGGGGCCGGCACATGCGTGCCGTTGACCTGCACGAACGTGCGGCGCGCCACATTGTGCGGGTGCGCTGGCGCTTCCGCCAACGACAGGACAGGCGCCAGGCAGGCGTCCTGCCCGTCGAAAATCCGGCACCATTCTTCGCGCGTGCGTTGGGCGAATCGCTTTGCCAGCATGCTGCGCAGACGCGGCCATTGGGCGCGGTCGTTGCGCTGTTGAAGCAGCGGTTCTTCGTCCAGGCCGAGCCGTTGCAGAAAGATGGCCCAGAATTGCGGTTCCAGCGGCCCGATACCGACGAATTTCCCGTCGGCGCATCGGTATACGCCGTAGTGGGGGGCGGCGCCATCCAGTACGTTGCTTGCGCGGGCGTCCCGGAATTCGCCGTTGGCCATGCGTGCATAGAATGGCGCCATCAGATAGGCGGCGCCATCGCTCATGGCGGCGTCGACGACCTGGCCTTCGCCCGTGCGGGCGGCATGCAATAGCGCGCTGACTATGCCGAAAGCCAGCATCGCGCCGCCGCCGCCGAAATCGCCCACGAGATTGAGCGGCGGAATGGGGGTTGCGCGGGTCCCGATGGCATGCAGGGCCCCGGAAATCGCGATGTAGTTGATGTCGTGCCCGGCTGTGCGCGCCAGCGGCCCCGACTGGCCCCAGCCTGTCATGCGGCCATAGACCAGTCTGCGGTTGCGTGCCAGGCAGGCGTCGGGGCCGACGCCCAGGCGTTCCATGACGCCCGGTCGGTAACCCTCGATCAGGGCGTCGGCCGATTCGACGATCCGCAGTAGCGTTTCGTCGGCGCCGGGCTTCTTCAGGTCGAGCCTGATGTCGATGCGGCCACGCGATAGCGGATCGTGCGAGGCATCGACGGGGCCGCTGACCGGGCCGGATGGCCGGCCCTGTATGCGTATCACGCGGGCACCGGCATCGGCCAGCATCATTCCCGCGAAAGGGCCGGGGCCCAGGCCCGCCATTTCAATGACGGTCATGCCGGAAAGTGGGGCGCGCTTGCCAGAGGTCGTCATGCCGCGGTGTCGCGCGCAAGAAGTTGTTCCCGGATCGGTACGACTTCGCCCTGGCGCAACGCGCGGCGATGACGCTCGGCCCCGTCGATCAGGAAATCCATTCCGGTGACATAGGCGGCGTACGGCGAACACAGGTAAGTGGCGGCCCAGCCGAGTTCGTGAGTATTTCCGGTACGCAACCCGGGCACGCGGCGCCATTCGGCTTCATAGCCTTCAGGGCGTTGCTTGAGCATGTCGGGGCTATGGTCTCGATGCGGGAAGATCCCCGGGGACAGGGCATTGACGCGTATGCCGTTTGGCGCCCATTCGACGGCCAGCGTATTCGTCAGGCTCAGTACCCCGGCCTTGGCCGCGGCGCTGTGGGAATGCCCCGGCGCCGCGCCGGTGGTGTAGGCCACGAGGATGTTGAGAATGGCGCCAGGCTTGCCGGCGGCGATGCAACGCTTGGCGAACTCCCGGCTGCAGAAGAAGGCGCCGTCGAGCACGATGCCGGTGACCGCGCGCCAACCGTTTGGCGTCAGGTCAACGGCCGGCACCGGGAAGTTGCCGGCTGCGTTGTTGATCAGCACGTCGGCCACGCCGAACTCGGCTTCGAGCGTGTCGAACGCATTGGCGACCTGCTCGGGTTGGCGTACGTCCATGGCGATCGCGATGGCCCGGCCGCCGACGGCTTGCACGGCCGCGATGCCCGCGGCGTGATGGTCCGGGTTGCGGCTGGCGATCACGATGTTGCCCCCCAGGCGCGCGAACTCGACGGCCATGGCTTTACCCAGGCCCGTGCCGCCGCCGGTGATGAGGATCGTCTTGTCTTGATACGTGCCGGGCGGCAGCATGGGCTTCCCTGATTCGGGAGGCTGCGGCAATCCAGGGTATCTGGTCCTGTAGTCTTCCACGATCCTGCTCTCCTGAATGTCATTATTGAAATGTCGGTGCGCGCTTGTTTCGCGCGGCGCGTATGCCTTCCGGGAAATCGTCGGACTGGGCACACAGGCCCAGGCCGCGCGATTCCAGCGATACCTGTTCGGCCAGGCCATTGCCGGACGCCAGGTTGAGCAGTTGCTTGGCCTGGGCGAGCGATTCGGTCGCGCCCGCGGCGAGCAGGCGGGCGATGCGTGCGGTTTCCGCCTCGATGGCATCGGGGGCAACCACCCAATTGACGATGCCCCAGGCCAGCGCGGTTGACGCATCGATGGGTTCGCCGAGCAGGGCAAGCTGCTTGGCCTGCTTCATGCCGATACTGCGTTGCATGTGCCAGGTGCTGCCGCCATCCGGCGCCAGGCCGACTTTGACTTGGGCCAGCAGGAACTTCGCATCGTTCGCGGCGATGGCAAGGTCGCTGGCCAGGACGAAGCTCAGCCCGCCGCCGGCGGCCGCGCCGCGTACGCTGGCCAGCACCGGCTGCCGAAGGCGTTCGATCAGAGAGAAGACCGGGGCGGACCTGGCCAGCCGCTGTTGTATGGCGATACGGCGCTCCGCCGGTGGCAGGCCGGAGATTTCATCGAGTGCGGCAAGATCGGCGCCGGCCATGAAATGCGCGCCCGCGCCGCGCAAGACGACGCAGCGCACCGCGCTGTTGCCGTCGATGCGCAACAGGTGGCCATGCAACGCTTCGAGCATGTCGATGCTGGTGGCATTGCGCGAATCGGGCCGGTTGAAGGTCAGCCAGGCAATGCCGCTTGCATCGAGGTGGTAAAGCAGGTGATCCATGGCGACGGCCTTCCTTTTCCGGAGTCAGCCGGGCTGCTCGTTGCTCATGACGACCGTGCCGGACGCGCCGAAGAAGCCGCCTACGCCGTGGCACACCGACACCCGCGCACCCGCTACCTGGGCCGGCGCCGTTCCCCGCATTTGCCGTACGCTTTCCTGCAGCGCGTACATGCCATACATACCGGAATGCATGTAGCTCAGGCCTCCGCCGTTGGTATTGACCGGCAGTTTTCCGCCGGGCGCCGTATTGCCTTCCGCGATGAATGCGCCCGCCTCGCCAGGCCGCACAAACCCCAGGTCTTCCAGGGCGTAGATGGGAAGATGCGCGAAGGCGTCATAAGCCATCACGTGGTCGACGTCCTGGTGCTTGATGCCGGCAGAGTCGAAGGCCTGCTTGCCGCTGACCCGGAATGCCTTCGACGTCGTGAAGTCTTCCATCTGGCTGATCAGCGGCGTTTCGCAGCTCTCGCCCGTGCCCAGGATGTACACCGGCTTGGTGGGAAAGTCCTGCGCGCGCTCGGCTTTCGCCAGGATAAGGGCCCCGCCGCCGTCGGTAACCAGGCAGCATTGCAGGATGCGAAACGGGTAGGCGATCATTTTCGAATTCAAGACGTCGTCGACGGTGATCGGTTCCTTGTAGGTTGCCCTGGGGTTCTTGCCGGCCCATTCGCGCTGCACGACGGACACCATGGCCAATTGTTCCTGGGTCAGGCCGTACTGCTTCATATAGCGCAGCACGGGGATGGTGAAGAGATTGGCAGGCATGAAAGGCGCATACGGCATTTCGAACTGGCCTATCACGCTGGTCGGCGCGAGGTTCTGGCCCATGTAATAGCCGATGCGCGACTTGCCGCTTTCGCCGTGCGTGATGAGCACGGTATTGCACAGGCCGGCCTCTATCGCGGCCGCGGCGTGGCGCACATGCAGCATGAACGAGCAACCGCCGCAATACGTGCCGTCCAGCCACTTGGGCGTGATGCCAAGCTGAAGGGCCAGGTTGACCGGATATTCGCCCGCGCAGGCCACGCCGTCGATGTCGGACGCCTTCAGGCCGGCATCCTGCAGCGCATTGAGGGCCGCATCGCAATGGATGCCGGTTTGCGACAGGTTCTTGATGACGCCCATCTCGGTGGATTCGGCTGCGCCGACGATCGCGATGCCGCCGCGCTTCATGACGGGTCTCCCTGGGTGGGGCGAAACTGGGGCAAAGTGATTTCATCGTCCAGGGCTTGCCACGTGACTTCCAGTGGCATGTCCAGCACCAGCGCTTCGGGCGTCTGCGGGCAGTCGACGATATTGCTCAGCATGCGCGGGCCTTCTTCGAGTTCGACCACCGCGATCGAATAGGGAGGCTCGAACCCGGGCATCGGGCGCTGGCCGATGACGTAGCTGTACAGCGTGGCTCGTCCGCTGGCGGGCACGATTCTGACGTCGCGCCCGCTGCATTTCGGGCAAAAGGGCCGCGGAGGAAAGTAGGTGTGGTGGCACTGCCCACATTGCTGCAGCAGCAGCTTGTGATCGCGCGCGCCTTCCCAGAAATGCCGGGTTTCCGGCGTGGGCACGGGCTTGGGTCGAGCGGAGGTCATGGGTTCCCCAGGTCAGTTGGCTAAATTTATTCTCTCAAAAAAATATTTATCTCACAAGAGAAAAAATATGGCATCATTGGCCGCGATGCTTTTGCATGCGTTTTCACCTGCACGTTCCTATGCAAAAGGGGTGAATTGGCTATGAACACGATCCAGGGGCCTTTATCCGGCATCACCATCGTCGACCTGACGCGCGTGATGGCCGGGCCCTATGCAACGATGCTGCTCTCTGAACTGGGTGCTCGCGTCATCAAGGTGGAAGAACCCGGCAAGGGCGACGATTCGCGCGCCTATGGGCCGTTCGTAAAAGGACGGCCCTGCTATTTCAATTCGATCAACCGCAACAAAGAATCGATCGCGCTCGACCTGCGCAAGGACGAAGACCGCGCGGTGTTCGAGTCGCTGCTGGCGGCGGCGGACGTGCTGGCCGAGAATTTCCGCCCCGGCGTGATGGAGAAGCTCGGCTATGGCTGGGAGGCCGTTCATGCGCGGTTTCCGAAGATCGTCTATGCGTCGGTCTCCGGCTATGGGCAAACCGGGCCCGACCGGGCCCGGCCCGGATACGACATGGTGATGCAGGGGATGACCGGCATGATGAGCATCACTGGCGAGGCCGATGGCGAGCCTTGCCGAACGGGCATCTCGATTGCCGATGTGGGTACCGGCATATTCACCGCCGCGGCGATCAATGCCGCGTTGCTGCATCGCGAACGTTCGGGCGAGAGCACCCGGGTGGACATGGCCATGTTCGACTGCATGCTCTCGATACTCGAAACGCCCATTACTCGCTATCAAATGACGGGCGAGATCGCCACCCGCATGGGGTCGCTGCATCCGGCCATCATGCCTTTCGAGGCCTTCGCCACCCGGGACGGCCACATCACGCTGGCATGCGGCAATGACAAGATATACCGACAGTTCTGCGCGGCGATAGGCCGCGACGACCTGGCGGAACACCCTGACTACGCCACCAACGTCAAGCGTGTGGAAAACCGCCCCGCCTTGCGGGCCGAGATCGGCCGGGAGCTTGCCAAGTCGACATCGGCCCAATGGGCCGCCCGGCTCGAGCCGCTGGGAATTCCAGTTGGGCCGATCAATAACGTGGCGCAGGCCATCCAGCACCCGCAAGTCGCCGCACGGAACATGCTGGTCGAGACGCTGGACCCCGTGCTCGGCCCGCTGAAGATAGTGGGGAACCCGTTCAAGATTTCTACTTTTCCAGACTTGCCCACGCGCAAGCTCGCACCCGAACTCGACGAGGACCGACAGCGCCTTATCGAGGAATTCCACATTTCTCCTGAAGAGCACCCATGATCGCAGAACAGTTCTTTCGCGAAGACCATTTCATTTTCCAGCAAGCCGCCCGCCGCTTTGTCGAACAGGAGTTGATGCCCAACCGGGAGGCATGGGAAGCACTTGGCACGGTGCCGCGCGAGGTCTGGAAAAAGGCAGGCGAGAACGGCCTGCTGTGCTGCGACTTGCCGGAAGCGTATGGCGGGGCGGGAGGCGACTACCTGCACAATGTGGTGCTCGCGCAAGAGATGGCGCGAGCCGGAGGCGGCGCGCCGGCATTCGCGGGCCATTCGGAAGTTGCCGTGCCATACATCCTGCAATACGGCACCGAGGCCCAGAAGCGGGCATGGCTGCCCAAGGCCGTGAGCGGGGAGGCAATATTCGCTATTGCCATGACGGAACCTCACGCGGGCAGCGACCTGCAGGCTATCCGGACAACGGCCAGGCGCGACGGCGACGAATACGTGATCAATGGGCAGAAGGTCTACATCAGCAATGCCCAGCAGGCCCATGTGGTGATCGTGGCGTGCAAGACCGATCCGTCGGCGCGGGCCAAAGGCATCAGCCTCATCCTGGTCGAGACCGATCGCCCGGGATTCGTGCGGGGCAAGATGCTCAAGAAAATCGGGCGCAAGGCGCAGGACACGCTGGAACTGTTCTTCGACGACCTGCGCGTGCCGGTTTCGAACTTGCTGGGCGCCGAAGAAGGGCAGGGCTTCTACCAGCTGATGGGCGGGCTGATTCAAGAGCGCCTGACCTCGTCCGTGCGCGCGACCGCGGCCATGCAGATCGCGCTGGAGGAAACCGTTCGCTTCGTGAAGGAACGCCAGGCGTTCGGCAAGCCGATCGCCGCTTTTCAGAACACGCAGTTCGAACTGGCAGACCTGTGGTCGATGTTCCTGGCGAACAAGGCATTCATCGAATGGTGCATCGGCAGGCATCTGGAAGGGAAGCTGTCTTCGGTGGAAGCGGCGGCGGCAAAACTGCGCGCATCGGAATGCGAGGGCGTGGTCATAGACCGTTGCCTGCAGTTCTTCGGCGGCATGGGATACATGTGGGAAACGCCGATCGCGCGCGCCTATGCGGATGCACGGGTCAATCGGATCTCGGCCGGCAGCAATCACATTCTCAAGATGCTGATCGGCCGCGAACTGGTCAAGTAATTCTCTCAACTCAAAAGGAGTCGAATCATGGCAGGTTGCCTGGAAAATCAAGTGGTGGTGGTTACCGGCGCGGGCCGCGGCATCGGACGGGAAATTGCGTTGCTGGCGGCCAAAGAGGGAGCGGCGGTGGTGGTCAACGACCTGGGCGTGGACCCGGAGGGCGGTGGCACGAACGCCGGGCCGGCGGCGGAAGTGGTCGCCGAGATCCAGGCGTTCGGCGGCCAGGCGGTCGCCAATACGGACAGCATCACCGACCCCGTGGCCGCGGAAGGCATGGTGCGCCAAGCCATCGATACTTTCGGCAGGCTCGACGCCGTGGTGAACAACGCGGGCTTCCTGCGCGACCGGATCTTCCACAAAATGTCGCACGACGACTGGCGTGCCGTGCACGACGTGCACCTGACCGGCTACTGGAATGTATCGCGGGCGGCGGCAACGCATTTCCGTGAAGTCGAGCGAGGCAGTTTCGTCCATTTCACTTCGGCATCGGGCCTGGTGGGCAATTTCGGCCAGGCCAACTACGCCTCGGCCAAGCTTGGCGTGGTGGGCTTGTCGAAGTCCATCGCCCTGGACATGCAGCGCTATAACGTGCGTTCCAATTGCATTGCTCCTTTCGCGTGGAGCCGGCTGGTGGGTACGATTCCCACCGAGACGCCGGAAGAGAAACTGCGGGTAGAGCGGGTGAAGACGATGACTGCCGCGAAGGTCGCGCCGCTTTCGGTGTTTCTGGCCAGCGATCTTTCCCGCGACGTGACCGGGCAGATCTTCGGTTCGCGCAAGAACGAGATCTTCCTGTTCAGTCAGCCCAGGCCGATTCGCAGTGTGCAACGAACCGATGGCTGGACGCCGCAAATGCTGGCCGAGCAGATGGTGCCGGCATTCAAGAGCGACTTCTATGCGCTGAGCCGCAGTGGCGACGTATTCTGCTGGGATCCGGTCTGACATGGCGGTCGCACTCGACAAATTGCGGGCCTTCCGCATTCGCTCGGAACACGCGTACAGCAAGAAAGACACCATCCTGTACGCGCTGGGCCTGGGCCTGGGCGCCAGCGAAGCCGATCTTCAGTTCGTGTACGAGCAAGGCCTGAAGGTATTGCCGACTTTCGGCGGGGTACTGGGATACCCGGGCTTCTGGATCAAGGATCATCCGGAGTTCGGTATCGATTGGCGCAAGGTGCTGAACGGGGAACAATCGCTGCGCCTGCACCGGCCGCTGCCGGTGGAAGGCAAGGTGGTCGGCGAGATGCGCGTGGCCGATGTCGTCGACAAGGGCCCGGGCAAGGATTGCCTGGTCTATACCGTACGCGAGGTGCGCGACGAGAAAGAGGATCTGCTCTGCGAGGTGTTCAATACGGTGGTATTGCGCGGGCATGGAGGTGTCGGCGGCCAGGGGGTGTCCAGCGCTTCCCGGCCTTCGGCGCCGAAAGCACCGCAGGGCCGGGCCGATCATGTCGTCGATTTCGACATCCTGCCGCAGGCCGCACTGATCTACCGCCTGTCCGGCGATTACAACCCACTGCATGCCGACCCGGCGGTGGCCAGGCAAGTCGGTTTTCCCCGCTCGATCTTGCACGGTGCGGCAACCTGGGGGATCGCAGGCCACGTCTTGCTGCACTGCCTGTGCGGGGGCGATGCGGAGCGTGTGCGCAGCTTCGGCGCGCGTTTTACGTCGCCCGTGTTTCCCGGCGAGACGCTGCGCACCGAAATATGGAATAGCGAACCCGGGCGGGCCGTTTTCCGTTGCTCGGTGCCCGCACGGGACAAGAATGTGCTGGATTTCGGCGCGTTCGGCTTTGCTTCCGGCTGACGCAGCCAATCATTTCGGCGGCCATGTCGTGGCGCGCGTCACGCCGGACGCTGCCGTGGCCGCCTGGCCGTGCCGGTCTTGGCGGTCGAGGAAGCCGCCGCAGGCGCCACGGCGGGCGGCGTCGATGCGGAATCGACCAGCGCGTTACCGGCTCGTTTCAGGTCTTCGGCGATGATGGAGATGCGTTGCGGATCGTACTGGCCGTTGAACAGAATCGCCGCACACGCGAAATTCATTCCGCCGCCCGGCTCGTGCACCGGCGCGGCGATGGTGACAGTGCCCGGGGTGACGTAGCCGTCGTCGATGGCCCAGCCCGTGCGCCGGACTTCTTCGAGCTGTTCCAGATAGGTGTCGAATTCGAGTGGCCTGGCCAGCCGCAGCCGTTGGAACCGCTCTTTCATTTCGGCCCGACCCAGATTGGAATAGGCGCCGAACACCCGTCCGGAAGCGCCCAGCAGCAGGGGCGAGCGCGAGCCCATGCGCGCATGGATGCGGATCGGGGCGTCGCTCTCGGCGGCGGATACGAGCATGATCCGGTCGTCCGAGATCTTGCGCCAGATCGCCACCATCATGTGATGCCTGCGCGCGAGATCTTCGATGCGGGGTTTCAGTACGTGCAGCTCGGGGCTGTGTTCCAGCGCGCCATGAGCGAGCGCCACCAGGCCCAGGCTGAGCTGGTAGGTCTTGGCGGTGGGATCGAACTGAACGAAATCTTCCTGGATCAACGTGCGCAAGATATTGAAGCACGTACTGGGGTTGATCTTTACCCCGCGCGTGATCTGGGTGACCGTGGCGGGGCCGTGAGTCGCCCGCAAGAAGCGCAGGACCTTGGCTGCATTGACGACAGCGCCGACGAGTTTTCCCTTGGGTTTTTCATTCAGTGTCGCGGCAGTCGTCGGATCGGCTTTCTTTTGCATTGCGATATAGGTGTCGATGGGCTGTGGTATCGAATTTTACGCTGGACAATCTATCCGGACCGTGCGAGAGTACGCGAAAATGAGAAAAAAATTTTCCATAGGGAAAATAAAATGCATAGCTTGACTGGAGCCATCGGTCGCTGGGCATCATCCCGCGCTACCGAGGTAGCCATCGTCGATGGCAGCGTTGCATGGACATGGGCGCAATGGGCGATCCGCATCGCGTCACTGGCCGCGGTGTTCCGGTCCCATGGGCTGACGCCCGGGGCGCGCGTGGCGATATTGGGACAGAACAGTCATCGGGTCATCGAGGCCATGTACGCGGCTCTTTGGGCGGGAGGGATCGCGGTTCCCTTGAATTGGCGCCTGGCGCCTCCCGAGCTGGCCGACCTGGGACGCGATTGCGAACCCTTTCTGCTGGTCGCCGAAGAGGAGTTCGAGGACCAGGCGCGCGCGCTCGAAGCGTCCGTGCCGTCCTTGCGGAGCGTCATCCGCCAGCGTGACTACGAATCGCTCATTGCATCGGCCGAGCCCATCGCGGATGCCGGCCGAGCCGATGGCGATGTTGCGTTCTTGGTCTATACCGGCGGTACGACGGGCCGTCCGAAAGGCGTGATGCTGACCTGTACGAACCTTGTCATGAACGCCAGGAATAGCGTCGCGGTCCTGCCTTTCGATAACGGCATCGTGCATCTGCATTGCGGCGCGATGTTCCATCTTTCCGCCTTGTGGCGCGTACTGGCCATTACCTTGCTGGGTGGACGGCATGTCGTGCTGCCGCGCTTCGAGGTCAACGCGGTGCTCGACGCCATCGATCGGCACTGTGTAACCGCCGCGGGGTTCGTGCCGACGATGATGGCCGCGTTGCTGAACTCGCCCGGATTTTCCCAGGAAAAACTGGCGAGCCTGCGCGTTATCACGTATGGCGCTTCGCCCGCCTCGGATGCCTTGCTGGAACGCCTGACGCGGGTCTTGCCGGGTTGCGGTTTATACCAGGGTTATGGAATGACCGAGACCTCGCCCGTGGTGACATTCCTGACGCCGGATGACCATACTCCGGGCAATCCGCGGCTGCGTTCCTGTGGGCGACCCGTGCCCGGCGTTCATGTGCGCATTGTGGACGCGTCGGGCCATCCGGCGCCGGCAGGTGCCGTCGGCGAGATCCAGGTGCGCGGCGACACCGTGATGAAGGGATATTGGCGGCAGCCGGAACTGACCCGGCAGGCGCTCGCCGATGGTTGGATGCACACGGGCGATGCCGGCCGCCTCGATGAGGATGGCTATCTTTACATTGTGGACCGCCTGAAGGACATGATCGTGACCGGCGGCGAGAACGTGTACTCGTACGAAGTCGAGAATGCCATTGCATCGCATCCCGCCGTGGCCGAATGTGCCGTCTTCGGCATTCCCGACGATAAGTGGGGCGAGGCGGTCCATGCCGTCGTGGTGCCCAAGCGGGGGGCGGCCCTGGATTCCGACGACCTGCTTGCCCATTGTCGCGCACGCATCGCCTCCTACAAATGCCCCAAGAGCATGGAGATGCGCACCGAGCCGTTGCCGCTGTCGGCTGTCAATAAGGTGCTCAAGGCACCGCTGCGCGCCAAGTGGTGGGCCGGCAAAGAACGAAATGTCGCATAACCGAAACAGCCACAGGGAGGAGACAAATGAGAAAACGCATTGCCGGCTTGTTGATGGGAGCCGCGTTCGCGGTGGCATGCCTTGCCGCGCCATGGGCGCAGGCGCAGTCATTTCCGAACAAGCCCATTCGCATCATCGTTCCGGCTTCGGCCGGCGGGCCCACGGACACGCTGGGCCGCTTGTTGGCGAAGTCGCTGTCGGAACAATACGGCGTGCCGGTCGTCGTGGAGAACAAAGCCGGGGCGGCCGGTTCGATCGGCGTGTATGCCGCCGTGCAGGCTCCCCCCGACGGCTATACGCTGCTCGTGTCGGTTCCGGACGCCGTCACGGTCTACCCCCTGGTTCGCAAGAGCGCTCCATATCGTAGTACCGACCTTACGCCCATCACGCTGGTGGCGAGCACGCCCTATGTCTTCGCCGTCAGCGCGAAGTTGCCGGTGAAAACCATGAAGGACTTCGTCGACCTGTCGAAAAAGCAGAAGCTTGCGATGGCGACGCCGGGTACCGGCTCGTCGGGACATATCGTGATGGAAATGCTCAAGGAGCGCGCCGGCATCGAGTTGCTTCACGTGCCCTACAAAGGGGCGGGGCCCGCGGTGCAATCCGTGATCGCCGGCGAGACGCACATTACTGCCACGTCGCCCATCACGATCAAGGGGCACATCGATAGCGGCGTGCTGCGGGCGCTTGCCGTCAGCAAGGCCGCGCGCAATCCGGTCTTGCCGGACGTGCCCACCATGATCGAGAGCGGATTCGACCATTTCGACGTGTCCGCCTGGTTCGGCATCTTCGCGCCGCCCGGCGTCGCGCCGGAAATTGCCGACAAGCTCGACGAAATGGTTCGCGCGGCGATGAAATCGCCCGAGTACATGGCGCGCACCGCGGCGCTGGGCCTGGAAGTGGATCCCGTCAGCCGGGGGAACTACGAGGCCCTGCTGGCAGCCGAAACCGGGCATTGGACGCAGTTGATCGAGTCCGCGAACATAGGAACGGAAGAATGAGCCAGGTTTCCTATGGGGTCGCCGATGGCATCGCTCGGCTGACGCTGGAAAACCCCGCGAAAAAGAATCCGCTTTCGCTCGCGGTGCTTGACGATATCCTGGCGCATCTGCAGCGCGCCGAGGCCGAGGGCGCCAGGGTTGCCGTGGTTCGAGGCGCGGGCGATTCGTTTTGCGCTGGCTACAATCTGGATCCGTCGGGCCGGGTCGACTATGCCAGCACGAGCGGCATCGTCGATGATGTCAAGCAACTGCAGCGGCTGGCGGACAGGCTCAAGGCGATCCGGCAGTCGCCCTTGCCCGTGATCGCGCAGGTACATGGCTATTGCTTCGCGGGCGGCACCGACTTGATGTTGGCCGCCGATGTGGCCATTGTTGCGCAGGATGCCAAGATCGGGGTGCCGAATGTGCGTAGCCTGGGCATTTCGTTGCTGTCGACGCTATGGCCGCTGGCCATGGGGCCGATGCGGGCCAAGATGATGATGTTCACTGGCGACTGGATCTCTGGCGCGCAAGCCGAGCGGTGGGCGATGGTGGGGCTGGCGGTTCCCGCCGAAGAGCTCGAGCCATCCGTGATGGCCTTCGCGAGCCGCATTGCAGGTATGCCCGCCGACCTGGTGAAGCCGGTCAAACGAGCCATGAATCGCGCGTTCGACATGATCGGCGTCGACCAGCTGGTGGCGGCGGCGGTCGAAATCGATGCGATCAGCCACTTCAGTTCGCCGGTAGTGGATTTCTGGAAAATGGCGCGCGAAGACGGGCTCAAGACAGCGCTGCGGGCACGCGAACAGCCGTTCGACGGCAACCTGTTATCTCGCCTGGCCGATCAGTCCGCTTGCGCGAAGTAAGTACGCCGGACCGCCGGCGCGGTTGTCCAAAGGAAAAAAAGCCGCCGGTACTTTCCGTGCCGGCGGCTTTTTTCCTGGCGGCGTTATATCCGCGGCGGCATCAGTTGACGTTCATGCCCTCGGCCTTGAGCACGGGGGTCCACTTGTCGATTTCGGACTGCACCCATTTCTTCAGCGACTCGGGCGTCTGGCGGTCTTCCGAGACGATTTCGGCGCCCAGGTCGGACATCTTGCTGGTGAAGCCCGGGGATTTCAGGGCTGTCTTGAGCGCCTTGTTGAAGGTGTCGACGGCTTGCGGCGGGGTACCGGCCGGCGCGTAGATGCCGTGCCATACCTTGACCTCGAAGCCCTTCAGCCCCTGTTCGGCCAGGGTCGGGGCATCGGGCAGCTTGGAGATGCGTTCCAGCGTGGTGACGCCATAGAACTTCACGTTGCCGGCCTTGATGTGCGGGATCGTCTGGGTGGTCTGGTCGCACAGCACATCGACCTGCTCGCCCAGCAGCGCCGACATCGCGGGGCCGGTGCCTTGGTACGGAATGGTGGTGAATTTCACGCCCAGCGCCTGCTGCAGCAGCGAGCCGCACAACTGGGACACGGCGCCCGGGCCGGCGTTGGCCAGGTTGATCTTGTCGGCGTTCGCGCGGGCGTACTCGATGAATTCGGCCATGTTGTTGGGCGGCAGGCTCTTGCGGCCCAGCAGCGTCATGGGCACGTCGACCACTTCGCCTACGTATTCGAAGCTTTTTAGGGGGTCGAACTTCAGGTTCGGATACAGCGCGGTGGCGGTGGCCATGCCGTTGTGGTGGATGAAGTAGGTGTAGCCGTCGGGTTCGGCATGAGCGACGTAGTTGGCCGCCACCGTGCCGCCGGCGCCGGTGCGGTTCTCGACGACCACGGGCTGGCCGAGTTCCTTGCTGAGTTCGGCGCCCAGCGTGCGCGCCACGACATCGGTGGGGCCGCCCGCGGCGAAGGGCACGACCAGCGTGATGGGACGGGATGGGTAATCTGCCGCTTGCGCTGCCGAGGCCAGGGAAAGCGCCAGCACGGACAGGGCGATGTTGAAAGGGCGGGGGAAGTCCATGCTATCTCCTTGTGTAGTCAGTCTGGGCCGTCCGGGGCGGCAGCCGCCGGACGGAACCCGATATTCTTTGCGAGCGGCCGGGCTTCGGCAATTCAGCATTTTGAAAGCACGCGTTAGCCGGGAAAAAAGCGGGGTAAACCCTGATTTTGCCGAAGATGCCGGGATTTAGCGCCAAGAACCGGGTTGGCGCACAAGGCTAGGGTTTGCCCTAAATTGTTGTGATTACTACAATAAATCTAGAATAAGTAGTGTTCACTACATTCCAGAGACCGCGATGACCCTTGGCGAACAGATTGCCGCACGCCTGGACAGCTTCACGCGCGCCCAGCAAAACCTGGCCCGCTACGTGCTCGACCACAGCGAGCAGGTCGCTTTCATGACGGCCAAGCAACTGGCCGAGGCCACCGGGCAGAGCGATGCGGCGGTCGTGCGCTTTGCGCGAGCGGCAGGGTATTCAGGCTATGCCGAGCTGCGCGACGCCGTGCGCGAAGGGTTGCTGGAGCGGGCCGGCGCGGTGGGCATGCGCAAAGAGCCGCCGTCCAGCCCGGCCGCGCTGAAGGCCCAGATATTCGATACCGACGCGGCGCTGGTGGCCGAGACCGCCCGCCTGAATCCGGAGGACACCGCGACGGCGGTGGCGGACCTGCTGATCGGCGCCCGGCGCATCTGGGTCACCGGCCACGGGACTTCGTATCCCCTGGCGGCGTATCTCGCCATGCACCTGAACCAGGTCCTGGACAAGGTCCAGGTCTTCAACGTCGAGCATGGCGACCTGGCCGACCGTTTCCGCACCATCGGCGAAGGCGATGTGTTCATCGGCATCGGCTATGTGCGTTATCTGCCGTACACCGTCGACATTCTGCGCCTGGCGCGCGATGCCGGCGCGCAAGTCGTGGCGATTACGGACCGGCCCACGTCGCCATTGGCGAGATTGGCCAGGCAGACGCTGTACGCCGCGCGCGGCATGACCTCGTTCGCATGGTGGTCGCAGGCGGGCACGCTGGCCCTGGCCAACTGGATTACCGCGCTGATCATGGTGCGCGACGCCGAGCGGGTCGCGCAGCAACTGCGCCTGTCCGACGAGGAATGGAAGCGGCTGGGCCACTGGCGCGGCAACGGCAACAGCGAGAGCGAACCATCGCTCGAGCAGCATCTGCGGGCAGGCATGCTGTCCCGCTCCGGTCCGGCTGCGGACAAGCAGGCCTGACAACAAGCACGTTCAGCACAATCACGGGAGAGTACTTCATGCAGTCGAAACCATTTCACGCGGCCCCGTCCGGCCGTCGCTCGTTCCTGAAACGCTCGGCGATGCTGGGCGCGGCATTGGGCGGCGCCAGCCTGGGAATGCCCTTCGCCTACGCCAAGGATGCCGGCCAGGTCGTGGTGCGCGGCCTGGGCGGCGCCTACCAGGACGCGATGGACGCGGCCCTGTACAAGCCCTTTACCGCCGAGACCGGTATCAAGGTGGTGGTCCAGCCGGCGACCGCCGCACAGATCCGCGCCATGGTCGAGGCCGGCCGGGTCCGGGTCGACGTCGTGGACCTGCTGGACGTGGCGCAGATCGCGCTGGACAAGATGGGGGCGCTCGAGCGCATCGACTACGACGGGATGAAGTACACCAACCCGTCCGACATCCAGCCCACGGTGCGTCACCAGACGATGGTGGGCAACCTTTATTTCGCCACGGTGCTGGCCTACAACACCGAGGCGTTCAAGCCCGGCACCCAGCCGCGGTCGTGGGCGGAATTCTGGGACGTGGCGCGGTTTCCCGGGGCGCGCACCCTGGCCGACCAGAAAGCCGGCGCGGCCGAGCTGGAATTCGCCTTGCTGGCCAACGGCGCGGCCAAGGACCAGCTCTATCCGATCGACCTGGACCGCGCCTTCGACTCGCTGGACCGGATCAAGGGCAGCGTGGTGAAGTGGTGGGATACGGGCGCCGTATCGGCGCAGTTGCTCGAGCGCAAAGAGGCCGTGCTGGGCGGCATCTGGAACGGCCGCGCCCAGGCGCTGATCGACAAGGGCGCGCCGCTGGCCATTGAATGGAACCAGGCAAAGCAGCAAGTGCAGTATTGGGGCATTGTGAAGAAATCTCCCAACCAGGCCAATGCCCAGCGGTTCATCGACTTCGCGCTGCAGCCCACGGTGCAGGGCGAACTTACCCGCCACATTGCGTACGGCCCGACCAACACCAAGGCGTTCGAGCATGTCCGCCCCGAAGACCTGCCCAAGCTGCCCAGCTCGCCGGAACACTTCGCGGCTTCGTTCGAGCAGGATGCGCATTGGTGGTCGGACAACCTCGCCGCGGTGGGCCAGCGCTGGCAGGCCTGGGTGCTGCGGAGGTCTTGATGTCGGCAACGCAAGCAACGCCGGATCGCCGCGGCGCCGAGCTGAGGCTCGAAGGCATCAGCAAGTTCTACGGTGCCTCGGCGGCGGTGCGCGACCTGGACCTGACCGTGCGCGCCGGCGAATTCGTCACGCTGCTGGGCGCCAGCGGGTCCGGAAAAACCACGACGCTGATGATGCTGGCCGGTTTTACGTCGCCCAGCGCGGGGCGCATCACCATCGGCGGCCGGGATGTCACCGGCCTGCCGCCCGGCAAGCGCGACCTGGGCGTGGTGTTCCAGAACTATGCGCTGTTTCCGCACCTGACGGTGGCGCAGAACCTGGCTTTCCCGCTGGAGATGCGCCGCATGCCGCGGGCGCGCATCGATGCCGAGGTGCGCCGCGCGCTTGACCTGGTGCAGCTGGGGGACAAGGGCGGGCGCTATCCGCGCGAACTGTCCGGCGGGCAGCAGCAGCGCATCGCGCTGGCGCGCGCCATCGTCTTCGAGCCCCAGGCCCTGCTGATGGACGAGCCGCTGGGCGCGCTGGACAAGAACCTGCGCGAGCACATGCAGGTAGAGATCAAGCGGCTGCATTCGTCGCTGGGCGCGACCATCGTGTTCGTGACCCACGACCAGGAAGAAGCGCTGACCATGTCGGACCGCGTGGCGGTGATGCAGGACGGCCGCATCGCCCAGATCGCCGCGGCGCGCGAGATCTACGAACAGCCGGCCAACCGCTGGGTGGCCGACTTCATCGGGCAGTCCAACTTCCTGTCGGGGGTGGTGGACGGCCGCGACGGCGAGGAATTCGTGGTGCGGCTGGCCAGCGGCGAGGCCATCCGGGCGCGCGGCTGCATCGCCGGCGCCGTGGGCCAGCGGGTGTGCGGGGTATTGCGCCCCGAGCGCGTGCGCGTCCAGGTGGGCCGGCCGGGGCCGGATGCCCCGGCGGGCCTGGGCCTGGCCGGCCAGGTCGCCGAAACGCTGTACCTGGGCCACACCGTGAAGCTGGGCGTCCGCCTGGCCGATGGAACGATACTGCGCACCCAGGCCGCCAGCGACGGACATGGCAGTGTGCCCGCGCTGGGCACGCCGGTCACGGTGCGCTGGGAGCCCGACAGCGTATGGCTGGTCGATGCGGGTGGAGCAGGATGATGCCAGGCTTCTTGCGTTCGCCGCGCCTGGCGCCCTGGATATTGCTGGCGCCCACGCTGCTGTTGCTGGCCGTGTTCTTCCTGTATCCGTTGGGGGACATGCTGGCGCGCAGCCTGTACGACCCCGATTTCACCTGGAAGCACTATGCGCGCCTGGTGGCCGAGCCCACCTATCTGCAGGTCTTGTGGATCACCTTCGAGATTGCGCTCTCGGTCACCGTGGCGGCATTGGTGCTGGGATTCCCGCTGGCGTATTTTCTGTCGCAGATCCGGGCGCGCACGGCGGGGTTACTGATGATCCTGGTGGTCGTGCCGTATTTCACCAGCGTGCTGGTACGGACCTATGCATGGATGGTGCTGCTGGGCACCGAGGGCATCGTCAATCAGTTATTGGGCGCCGTGGGCCTGATCGACCAGCCATTGACGCTGATGTATACGCGCTTCGGCGTGCTGGTGGGCATGACCTATATCCTGCTGCCCTACATGGTGCTTGCGCTCTACAGCGTCATGCGCGGTATCGACACCGGGCTGCTGCGCGCCGCGGAAAGCCTCGGCGCCTCGCGCCGGCGCGCGTTCTGGCGGATATTCGTGCCGCTGTCGATGCCTGGCGTGGCGGCCGGCAGCCTGCTGGTGTTCATCCTGTCCATCGGCTTCTTCATTACGCCGGCGCTGATGGGCAGCCAGGAAGACAGCATGATTTCGATGATCATCGAAAGCCAGGTAGAGACCTACTTCGACTGGGGGTTTGCTTCCGCGCTGGCTTCCATCCTGCTGGCGTGCACGCTGGCGCTGTTCCTGGTGTACGAGCGCGTCGTGGGACTGAACCGGCTTTTCGAGGCAAAACTATGAGCGCCGGCAAAGTTGGCTGGGCCACTCGCGTGGCCGCGATTGCGGTCCTGGCATTCCTGGCCGTCCCGATACTGATCATATTCCCGCTGGCGCTCAGCCCTTCGGAATACCTGACCTTTCCGCCGCAGGGCCTGTCGTTGCGCTGGCTGGAAACCGTGCTGGACAGCGCCGACTGGCGCAGTTCCATCTGGCTGAGTTTCCAGATCGCGGTGGGCTCGACCCTGCTGGCCGTGGCGCTCAGCGTGCTGGCGGCGCTGGCGCTGGTGCGCGGGCGCTTTCGCTTCAAGCAGCTGGTCTATGCGCTGATACTGCTGCCGATGATCGTGCCCAACATCATTTCGGCGATCGCCATGTTCTTTTTCTTTGCCGACTCGGCGGCGGCGTTCGGCAGCACGGTTGCCATCATTATCGGCCATGCCGTGGTGGCGCTGCCCATTGCCGTCATCATCCTGTCGGCCACGCTGCAAGGCGTGGACGGGCGCCTGGAAAATGCCGCGCTGAGCCTGGGCGCCGGCCGCTACACGGCCTTTCGCCGCATTACGCTGCCGCTGATCGCGCCCGGAATCGCCTCGGCGTGCATTTTCGCCTTCCTCAGTTCGTTCGACGAGCTGCTGATCGCCATGTTCATGGCGGGCAGCACGGCCCAGACCCTGCCGGTGCGCATATGGAATTCCGTGCTGTTCCAGCTCGACCCCACGATTGCCGCGGTCAGCGCCCTGCTGGTCGTCGTGTCCGTCATTGCGCTGCTGGCCGCCAATTTGCTGGCTCGCCGCGGCGCGAAAGCCTGAAAACCTCAATAGGATGTATATGAGCCTGACCAAGCAGTTGCTGTTCACCCAGGACGAGTACGATGCCCGGGTGGCGGCCGTGCGCGCGCATATGAAGGCGCGCGGCGTGGATGTGCTGTTGATGGACCAGACCGAGTTCCTGGCCTACATCACCGGATTCAACATCTCCGAGAACATGTATCGTGCATGTCTGTTGCCCCTGGAAGGCGACCCGGTGATGGTATTGCGCGAGGTCGACCTGGGCCCTTTCCTGGAAAGCTCGTGGGTGCGGGATGCGGCGGCGTTCGCCGATTGGGAAGACCCGCTGCAAGTGCTGGCGCGGACGCTGGCGGCGCGGGGCTGGGACACCCTGCGCCTGGGGATCGATGAAGATTCGTATTGCATGCCGCTGCGGCGCTACCGGCAGCTGACGGCGTTGCTGCCGAAGGCGCAGTTCGTGGACTTTTCCGGCGTCCTGGAACAACTGCGCATGCGCAAGTCGGCGCGGGAAATCGCCTACCTGCGCGAGGCGGGGCGCATTGCCGACCTGGCGCTCGACGCGGTGCTGGCCACCGCCGCGGAAGGCCGCAGCGAGCGCGATGCGGCGGCGGTGGTGCACCAGGTGTTCATGGAACACGGCGCCGATACCAGCCGCGCGGGCATTATCACCGCCGGCGTCGGCGACAGCTTCCTGCACGGCAATTTGCACAGCCATCCGCTGCGCCGCGGCGATGTGCTGCACCTGGAGCTTCTGCCGCTGGTCAACGGCTACAGTGCGCGCCTGATGCGCCCGGTGGTGATCGGTCCGGCCGGCGAGCGCGCCGCGCGCGCCGAACAGCTGGTCGCCATCCAGGACCGCCAGTTCGAGGCGATGAAGCCGGGCCGGCCCGCGCGCGAGATCGACGCCATCGTGCGCGACGGCCTGCTGCAGGCGGGCCTGCGCAAGGATTACCTGAACATCAGCGGCTATACCGTGGGCCATTTCCCGCTGTCCACGCCGCATACCAGCGATTTCTCGCGCATTTTCCTGCCCACGTCCGACTGGCTGCTGGAAGCCGGCATGGTGTTCCACATGTATGTCTCGGCGTCCGGCGTGGCGTTCAGCGAGACCGTGCTGGTCACCGACACCGGCATCGAACGCCTGACCCAGGCACCGCGCCGCCTGTTCGAGGTGTGACGCGATGGCGCGCATCGCCGTGGGCGGCTGGCAGCACGAGACCAACACCTTTTCGCCGCAACCGGCCACGCTGGCCGATTTCCTGGAAGGCAGCGGCTGGCCCGGCTTGCTGAAGGGGCCCGCGCTGCTGCGCGTGACGGCGCCCATGAACTTGCCGGTGGCCGGCGCGGCCGCCGAACTGGCCGCGCTGGGCCACGAGGTCGTGCCGCTGGTGTGGGCCGCCGCCACGCCTTCCGGACGCGTCGAGGACCACGCGTTCGACACCATCTGCCGCCTGTTCCTGGACGCCCTGGACAGCGCGGGGCCCCTGGACGCCGTGTACCTGGACCTGCACGGGGCCATGGCATCGGCGTCGTGCGACGATGGCGAAGGCGCGTTCCTGCGCCGCCTGCGCGAGCGCCTGGGGCCTCGCGTCCCGGTCGTGGCCAGCCTGGACCTGCATGCCAATGTGTCGTCCGACATGGTGGCCCTCAGCGACGGCCTGGTGGGCTATCGCACTTATCCCCATGTGGACATGGCGGCCACGGGGGCGCGCGCCGCGGCGCTGCTGCATGCGCGCCTGGCGCGCGGCAAGCCGTTCGCCGTGGCCTGGCAGCGCATCGACTATCTGTTGCCGCTGACCAGCCAGTGCACCCTGATCGAACCGGTTGCCGGCCTGTATGCCGCGCTGGAAAACCTGGAGCGCGACGCCGGCCTGGCCTCGCTGACCTGGACGGGCGGGTTCCCGCTGGCCGATGTGCCCGATTGCGGCCAGGCCGTGCTGGCCTATGGCGACACGCCGGCCCAGGTCGACGCGGCCGTACGGGACTACGCCGGCCGCCTTGCCGAGGCGGAAGCCGCATTTCGCCAGCGCATCTGGACCGCAGCCGACGCCGCCGAATACGCCATGGCCCGGGCGGCGGCCGGGCGGCGGCCCATCGTCCTGGCCGACGTCCAGGACAACCCCGGGGGCGGCGGTTCGTCGGATACGACAGGCGTGCTGCGCGCATTGATCGATGCGGGCGCGCGCAACGCCGTGGTGGCGATGATCCGCGATCCCGAGGCCGCGGCCCGCGCCCATGCCGCCGGGGAAGGGGCCATGCTGCAGCTGCGCCTGGGCGGGCACACCCCGGACGATGCCGGCCGCGCCGGCATGCCGTGCGTGGGCACCTACCGCGTGGAACGGCTGACCGATGGCGCGTTCACCGGCACGGGCCCCATGTGGGGCGGCTCGCCCATCCATCTTGGCCCCACGGCGCTGCTGCGCCTGGACGGCGTGCAAGTCATCGTGACCACAGGCAAGATGCAGGCGGCCGACCAGTCCATCCTGCGCCATGTCGGCATCGACCCGGCGGCTTGCGATGTGCTGGCATTGAAGAGCTCGGTGCATTTCCGCGCCGACTTCCAGGCATTGGCCGGCGAGATCCTGATTGTGGCCAGCCCGGGGTTAGTGTGCACGCAGCTGAAGACATTGCCCTACCGCAAGCTGCGGCCCGGGCTGAGGGTGCCGGGCTGAAGCGCCGCTACAGCCCCAGCCCGTCGCGCCGGCGCGTGTGGCGATAGAAGCGCCAGAACAGCAGGGCCGCGGCGGCGCGATATGGCGACCAGGCCGCCGCGATGCCGATCAGTTGCGCGCGGTCGGGATAGCGCCCGGGCGTCAGGGCTTCGCCCACGGCTTTCTGCAGGGCGATATCGCCGGCGGGAAAGATATCGGGGTGGCCGGCGCAGAACATCAGGTAGATCTCGGCGGTCCAGGGGCCGATCCCCTTGTGGCGGGTCAGCGCCGCGATGGCCTGTTCGGCGGGCATGGCCTCGATGGCGGGCAGGTCGAGCTCGCCCGCGGCCAGCGCATTGGCCAGCAGCGTCAGGGTGCGGAACTTGCCCTGCGACAGCCCCACGCCCTGCAGGCCGTCCTGGCCCAGGGCCAGGAATCCGTCCGGCGTGGTGGCGCCGGGCAGGGCCTGCAGGCGCCCCCAGATGGCGTCGGCCGACGCCACCGACACCTGCTGGCCGCACACGATGCGCGCCAGGCCGGCGAAGCCGGGTTGGCGCGAGCGCAGCGGAACTTCGCCCACGGCGTCGCGCACGGCCCGCAGGCGCGGGTCCAGCTCGACGAGCTGGCGCAGGTGCCGGTCGACGGCGCGCTGTGTCGTCAGGCGTTGCGAAGCGGCGGCCATGGCAGCGGGTCGGTCGGCCGCGGCATCAGGCTTCGGATACCGGCCCGGGCAGGCGGCGCTTGGGCAACAGGGCCTGGACTTCGATTTCCACGTCGACATCGCGCGCCAGCCTGGCCTGTACCGTCGAGCGCGCGGGCAGCGCATGGCCGAAGCGCCGGGCATAGGCTTTGTTGAATTCGTCGAACAGCGCCAGGTCCGACAGCCAGACGGTGGCGCGCACGACATCCTGCAGATGGCAGCCGGCCAGGGCCAGGGTTTCGACGATGCGGTCGAAGACGGCATCGGTCTGCGCGCCGATGTCGCCGCGCACGACCTGGCCGGCGGCGTCTATCGGGATCTGGCCGGACAGGAACAGAAAGTCGCCGGCCTGCGTGGCGCGCGACAGGGGCAGCGAAGAAGGGCTGGGATAGCGTTTGACGCGGGACATGGCGATGCCTTCCTGAGGGGCGGGCGCCCGGCATGGGCGTGACGCGGCCCCCTATGATATTGCAGGGGCCGCGCCAGCTCCATCGGGGCGCCGTCGCCGCGTCCGCGGCGCCGCGCTACGAATCGCGCTTGTGCTCGGGCTTGCCGTGTCGCGAACCGGACGCCATTTTCTCCAGTTCTTTCTTGTCCATCGATTCGTACATGGATTTCGAGGCGCCTTTCAGGTCGCTTTTCTTCTGTTCGCCACGCTTGGCGGACAGGGCGGCGCCGGCGGCTTTCTGCTGGGCTTGGGATTTGGCGGGCATGACTGGCCTCCATCGTTGATCGGTACGGAAGCCGCGGGGCACGCAATTGGCGTACCTGGCCGCGCACGGCCGCGCGGGGCGGGCATGGCGCTTGCGGCGCCCGGGGATTCCTTCTACCGCAACGAGGCCATGCCATGCGCTATCGCCACAACGCGCCGCCCAGCGAGCCGCCGGAGCATCGCAATCTCGACCGTCATTCCAATTCCGGCTACCCCGGCGGGGGAGAATCCTACGGCCCGGACCACGACCCCTATGGCCGCGACTACGACGATCCGGCCGGCGGCCCGCCTGCGCGCCGCGAAACGCGGCAGGCCTATGCGCGCCCCGACAGCTGGCGCGACGATCCGCAATGGCGGGGCCGCGGCGTGGGGCAGGGCGACTACCCGGGCCGTTCGGGCCTGACCTTTCCCTATCAAAGCCAGCCGCGCACGCCGAGCTATCCCAAGGGTTATGTGCGTTCGGACGAATACATCCGCGACGATCTGTGCGAGCGGTTGAGCCGCAGCAGCCTGCGGGTGGAAGAGGTGTCGGTGGACGTGGCCGGCGGCAAGGTGGCGCTGGCGGGCAGTGTGCCCGAGCGCTGGATCAAGCATGCCATCGAAGATGCCGCGGCGCATACGCGCGGCGTGGTGCACGTGGACAACCGGATCCGCGTCGACCGGCCGGGTGGGGGCGACGGCGGGGGCTAGGGCCGCCGGGCATAGCGGGTCAATGCCAGGCCGATGCCGAAGGCGGCGTAGACCAGGGTCAGCGAGCGTGCCGACAGCTTGCGCTCGAAACCCGGCGTCAATCGCCGCGGCGTTGCCTTCAGGTCCACCAGGCAGGCCGTGGCGGCCACCCCCAGCCCGGCCGCGTAGGGATGCCAGCGCGAACGATGGGCGCCATCCGTATACAGCAGGGCTTCGTACGCGGCTCCCCACAGGATCGACATGGCATGGTGAATCACGTATCCGGTCAGCGTATAGCGCAGCGACGGATGCTGCTGGCGCAGCGCCGCGTCGCGCCACAGCCAGTGGCTGACGGCGTTGACCGGCGCGAACACGCTGCGGCAGTCGCGCGCGCCGCAGGCGGCCAGCGCCACGGTGGACAGGGCGCTGGCGGTGGTTCCCGACACCAGGGCGCGGGACGTTGCTTCGGCAAACAGGTTCATGCGGGTTTCCGGCGGCTTGGACAGTTTTCAGCATGCCCGGCGCTGCGGGATGCCGCTGTAACGGTTGGTGCGCGAGTGCTTCGGAGGGCGGTTCGATGAAAGTGCTGGTATTGGGCGCGACGGGATTCCTGGGGCGGCATGTGGCGCGCGCCTTGCGCGAGGCGGGATATCAGGTGGCTGGCGGCGCGCGCACGCCGCCGGCGCGCGGCGAGCCCGGTGTCGAATATCGCGGGGTCGATTTCAACCGGGCGGACCGGGCGCAGGACTGGTTGCCGCTGCTGCACGACATCGATGTGGTGGTCAATGCCGTGGGCATTTTTCGCGAGTCGCCCGGCAAGACCTTCCGCCAGCTGCACGAGCGCGCGCCGCGAGCGTTGTTCGACGCCTGCCGGCGGGCCGGGGTGCGCCGCGTGATCCAGGTGTCCGCCCTGGGCGCCGACGACCGGGCGCAGACCGCTTATCACCTGAGCAAGCGCGCGGCCGATGCGTACTTGCTGTCGCTGCCGATCGACGCGGTGGTGGTGCAGCCGTCGCTGGTTTTCGGTGCCGGCGGGGCCAGCGCGGGGTTGTTCGGCATGTTCGCGACGCTGCCATGGATTCCGGCGCCCGATATCGGCGCGGCACGGGTGCAGCCCGTGCACATCGACGATGTGTCGGCGGCCATCGTGGCGCTGGCCGACCCGGCCCGGCCGCATCCGCCGCGGGTGGCATTGGTGGGGCCCCGGCCCGTCTCGTGGCGGGAATGGCATACCGGCCTGCGCGCGGCGCTGGGCATGCCGGGACGGGCACGTTTCATTCCGGTGCCGGCCAGCCTGGCATCCGCGGCGGCCCGTGTGGGCGACCGGTGGCCCGGCCTGCCGTTCGACCGCGACGCCTGGCGCATGCTGCTGCGCGGCAATTGCGCCGATGCCGGGCCGATGACGGACTTGCTGGGGCGGCCGCCCCGCGACATCGCCCGGTTCGTGGCGCCGCCGGATGTGCCGGCGCAGCGTGCCTGGGCCCAGCTGCAATGGCTGGCGCCGGTATTGAGGCTGAGCCTGGCGTGCCTGTGGATCGCGACCGGGGTGTTGTCGCTGGGGGTGTATCCGGTGCGGTCCAGCTATGCGCTGCTGCAGCAGGCGGGCGTGCCGGCCTGGGCGCAGCCGGCCGCGCTGTATGGCGCCGCCGGGCTGGACATCGCGTTGGGGGTGCTGGCCCTGGCACCGCGTCGCATGCACTGGCTGTGGGCGGCACAAGCCGGCCTGATCCTGGCGTACACCGCGATCATTTCGTGGCGACTGCCGGAATTCTGGTTGCACCCCTACGGGCCGATCTTGAAGAACCTGCCGCTGCTGGCGCTGCTGTGGCTGCTGTACGAACTGGAGCGACCATGGAATACGCGATAGCGAAATGGCTGCATGTGCTGTCTTCCACCGTGCTGTTCGGCACCGGCATCGGCAGCGCCTATTACTTCCTGGCGGGCAGCCTCAGCCGCGACGCGCGCAGGGCCGCGGCGATAGCCGGCTATGTGGTGGTCGCCGACTGGCTGTTCACCGCGACCACCGCCGTCATACAGCCGCTGACCGGTTATTGGATGATGCGCGTCGCGGGCATGGGCCTGGACGCGGCCTGGCTGCGCGGGTCGGTGTACTTGTATGGGCTGGCGATGGCCTGCTGGCTGCCGGTGGTGTGGCTGCAGATCCGCTTGCGGGACCTGGCCCGCCAGGCGGCGGCGGGTGGCTCACCGCTGCCCGCACGGTACTGGCGGTATTTTCGCTGGTGGTTTGGCCTGGGCGTGATCGCCTTCCTGGCGTTCGTGGCCATTTTCTATCTGATGACCGTGAAGCCCGCGTGAGCGGCCCAGGTCATCCGGCCATGCGTTCGCACGCATCGGCGCAGCGCCGGCACATGGCGGCGCATTCGTCCATGCCTTCGAGCGGATCGCAACTGGCGGCGCACTGGCGGCAGATCGATGCGCAGTCGGCGCACAGGTGCTGGTGGTGCGCCGTGCCGATCAGCATGAAGTGCGCCGCGGTGCGGCACATTTCCGAGCAGGCCATCATCAGGCGGAAGTGCGCCGGATCCACATGCGGGCCGCCTTTTTCCAGGCAGTGGCTCATGGCCATGCCCAGGCAGCTTTGATAGCAGGCCAGGCATTCGTCGATGCACAGTTGCAGTTGAGGGGGGCGAGGTTCCATTGGGGCATTCCTTGCAAAGGCGCGCGGCGGCACGCCGCGGGAATGCCCCGCGCAGCAAACCCCATGCCGGCTGGCCCGGCGTCCTGGCGCGGCCGGTTTCAGTGCCCGGCATTCGTGGCCCGCGACCGCGCGTCAGTCGGCCGCGACGGCCGGGTCGATGCCGGGCACGCCCAGCCGGATGCGTTCCGAAAACGCCAGCCCCGAGGCGGTGTCCAGCGCGCGGTCCGTGTACCGGCCGCGTTCGCGATATTCGCGCAGGCTGCCGGCGCCGCGCAGGGCGTCCAGGTCGTACAGATATTCCGGCAGGTATCCCGATGCCAGCAGGCGGTAATCCAGCGGCAGGCCGGTCACGATGCGGTTGGCCATCCGGAACACCAGCGTGGTGCAGTTGGCCGTCAGCGTGTTGTAGAAACGCGGCCGCACGGCCAGGCGGTTGGCCTGGTTGACGTATTCGACGAACAGGGCGCGCATGTCGGCCGGGGCCATCTGCACGCGATACAGGTAGCCTTGTTCGTGCCGGACATTGGTGCGCACCTGCAGGATGTCGCGTTCGTCGGCGGCGACGATGCTCAGTTCGTATTGGCGGAAGAACCCGCCGATTTCCGAGAACCGGTCGTTCTGCTTGCGGCGGATTTCCACCGAGAACACCAGGTAGTCGCCGTCGGCGAAGCCGAACGACACCAATGTGTGGGCGATCGCCGTGTGCGACCAGTACGACAGCGCCAGGTCTACCGACCGGATGGCCGACAAGGCGTAGCGGCGGGTTTCCCAGCGCGGGTCGAAATCCTGCGCGTCGCGCCAGCGGAAGTTGCGCACGTTTTCTATCGTGACCGTGTCGCCGTCGATGGTGCCTTGGGCCAGCCGTGCCACGCTGGGTTCCCAGTTGCGATCCTGGGCGGGGCGCATCGTCAGCCACCAGGCCGCCAGCACGGCCGCAGGCACCGCCAGCACGAGCGCGCCGACCCAGCGGCCCATGCCTACCAGCACGGCGGCGGCCAGCGCGCTCAGTACCCAGATGGCGATCAGCAAATAAGTAAAAGGGACGCCTGCCGGCTTTTGTACCCACAGGGCCAGCGTGCCCCACGCGGCCACGGCCAGCGCCGCAAGAATGAAGACCCCCTGACCCAGCACATGTGCCCCCAGCGGCGCGTCGAAGTCAGGGGCATGCTAGCAAAACGGCAACGGCCGGGTCCACATGCTTATATAGAAGAGCGCCGCTGGCGGCGCCGGCAAGCCCGATCGTCAGCGCGGTTACGTTATTGGGAAGGCCGTCGCGACAAGTCGATATTGTTTCAAATTCTCAATTTACTAGTGCGCTAATTGTTCAATTTTTTTCGTATTTGTTAATGAAACGTAAGAAGAAACAGTAGCTGTTAGGTGTCACCGGCATTCATATCGGCTATGCCTAGAATTCGGATTTCTGGGGGAGATGCGCGGAGTTAGGCTGTTTTAGGCTCCGGGTAATCCCGGATACGACTGATCGTTATGGAATTTGCCGATATCCTGACCGCTCTGGATCCTCGTCTGCCTTGTGGAGAAGACCTGGAATACGACGCCGAGTTCCTGCAATTGCAGCAGGCGGCGGTCGAGCGTAGCGAGCAGCAATTCGGATCGACCATTATTCCGGCCCAGCCGCCGGATTGGCGCGAAGTCGAAAAACTGGCGCGCGCATTACTGGAGCGCACGCGCGACGTGCGCATCATGGGCTACCTGACCCAGGCCTGGACCGAAGTCCGCGGCCTGCCCGGTTATGCCGACGGCCTGACGCTGGTGGCCGATACGCTGGACCGCTATTGGGAATCGGTGCATCCGCGCCTGGACAGCGTGGGCGAGAACGACCCCATGCCGCGCATCAATGCGCTGGCTTCGCTGGGCGATCTTGCCGGCTGCGCGCGCAGTGCCCGGTCCAGCCGCCTGGTCAACGGCGTGCATGGGCAGTTGTCGCTGCGCGATGCCGAATCGCTGCTCGATGGCAGCCGTTCCGATCCCGATTTTTATCCCGGCGGCCGCGCTCGCCTGGTCGAACATCTGCGCCAGGCCTGGCTGCAGCAAGATGCCGACCTGCTGGCCCTGGCGGCCGCGGCGCAGGCGCTGGGCCGAATCCAGAACCAGGTGGTCAGCAAGCTGGGCCAGGAATGGGTGCCGGATTATGCCGGCATCCAGCGCACGCTGGACGTGGTGATGCAAGTGCTGGGCGATGGTGGCACCGCGGTCGTGTCGCAGGCATCGATGGGGGACGCATTGGCGGACACGCCGGCGCCGGCCCCCGTGGCGGCCGCCCCTGCCCCCGCCGCGCCGGCGGCGCGCTGGCAAGACGCGCAGATCCAGTCGCGCGAAGAAGCGGCCGCGATGCTGGCCAAGGTGTGCGCCTATTTCGAAGTGCACGAGCCCAGCCATCCGGCGCCGTATCTGATCCGGCGCGCGCAGCAGCTGATTTCCCTGAGTTTCCACGACATCATGAAGAATCTGGCGCCGCAAGGCCTCGAGCAGTTCGAGGCCTGGCTGCCCAGGGACGCGGACGGCGGACCTGGCGCCTGAGACGCCCCGAACCATTGCACCCATTTCAGGACAGGAGAGCACCTATGGCAACGACACTGAAAGGCAGCGGGCAGAAGTTCATTGCACGCAACCGCGCGCCGCGCGTGCAGATCGAATACGACGTGGAGATCTACGGCGCAGAGCGCAAGATCCAGCTGCCGTTCGTCATGGGCGTGATGGCCGACCTGGCCGGCAAGTCGGTCGAGCCCCAGCCCGATGTGGCCGAACGCAAGTTCCTGGACATCGACATCGACAACTTCGACGAGCGGATGAAATCCATCCAGCCGCGCGCGGCATTCCAGGTGCCCAATACGCTGACCGGAGAGGGCAACCTGAACGTGGACATTACCTTCGAAAGCATCGACGACTTTTCGCCCGCCACGGTGGCGCGCAAGGTCGGCGCGCTGAACGAGCTGCTGGATGCCCGCACCCAGCTGGCCAACCTGCTGACCTACATGGACGGCAAGACCGGCGCCGAAGAGCTCATCGGCAAGGTGCTGAAGAACCCGGCGCTGATGAACGCGCTGGCGGCCGCGCCCAACCCCGACGCCGCCGCGCCCAAGACGGACGCGCCCGAAGCCGATCCGGCCGCGAAGTAAACCATAACGGAGATCGCGATGACTGCTGTGGCCAAACGCGCGGATGCCCGCACTGCCGAAACGCTGGAAGCGGACGGCCTGTCCGCCCTGCTGAAGAAAGAGTTCAAACCCAAGACCGAACAGGCGCGCGAAGCCGTCGAGCACGCCGTTCGCACGCTGGCGCACCAGGCGCTGGAAAACAGCGGCGTGGCGGTGTCCGCCGACGCCTACCGGACTATCCAGGCCATCATCGCCGAGATCGACCGCAAGCTGTCGGACCAGATCAACCTGGTGCTGCACCACGCCGACTTCCAGCAACTGGAAGGCGCCTGGCGCGGCCTGCACTACCTGGTGACCAATACCGAAACCGACGAGCTGCTGAAGATACGCGTGATGTGCATCTCGAAGAAGGAACTGGGCCGCACGCTCAAGCGCCACAAGGGCGTGGGCTGGGACCAGAGCCCCATCTTCAAGCGCGTGTACGAAGAAGAGTACGGCCAGTTCGGCGGCGAACCCATCGGCTGCCTGGTGGGCGACTACCACTTCGACCACAGCCCGCCCGATGTGGAATTGCTGAGCGAGATGGCGCGCATTTCGGCGGCGGCGCACTGCCCGTTCATCGCGGGCGCCTCGCCCAATGTGATGCAGATGGACTCCTGGCAGGAACTGGCCAACCCGCGCGACCTGACCAAGATCTTCACCAACACCGAGTACGCCGCGTGGCGCAGCCTGCGCGAAGCCGAGGATTCGCGCTACATCGGCCTGGCCATGCCGCGCTTCCTGGCGCGCCTGCCTTACGGCGCGCGCACCAACCCGGTCGACGAGTTCGACTTCGAGGAAGACACCGACGGCGCCAATCACGACCGCTACGCCTGGGCCAACTCGGCCTACGCGATGGCGGCCAACATCAACCGTTCGTTCAAGCTGTACGGCTGGTGCACGTCGATCCGCGGCGTGGAATCGGGCGGCGCGGTGGAAAACCTGCCGTGCCACACGTTCCCCACCGACGACGGCGGCGTGGACATGAAGTGCCCCACCGAGATCGCCATCAGCGACCGCCGCGAGGCCGAGCTGGCCAAGAACGGGTTCATGCCGCT
>Ga0182737_1000877_pt1 | contig 34887 bp, 36 predicted proteins | sample eDN5th30CBELigOP_FD_128878 | JGI IMG/M metagenome (GOLD analysis project Ga0182737, IMG submission 128878) | Enriched Organic Plus compost microbial communities from Emeryville, California, USA - eDNA 5th pass 30_C BE-Lig OP (version 2) (version 2) ... | reverse complement strand
TGGCGTGCTCGGTCCGGCGCGTGGCCAGGGCCTTGTCGAACACCTCGCGGGCGTGTTCGCGCGGCACGACCACGATGCCGTCCTCGTCGCCGGCCACGATGTCGCCCGGCCGCACGCGCACGCCGCCCAGCGTAACGGGGCCCTGCACCTGCTCGACCTGCACGCGGTCCTTGCCGGTGCGCATGAAGCGGCCGCACGCATAGAGGGGATAGCCGCAGCCGTCGGCCTCGACGGTGTCGCGGCACACCCCGTCGATCACCGTGCCGGCGATGCCGCGCTGGTTGCCCAGGCGGCTGAGAATCCCCCCCCAGACCGTGCAATCGGGCCGCCCGCCGTTATCGAGCACGATGACTGAACCGGCCGGGACCTCGTCGATGTAATCGCCCACCGTGCCGATGACCGCCGTGTCCACCGGCGCAAAACGGACGGTGTAGGCGGCGCCGAACACGCGGGGCCGGCCGGCGACTCGGCCGATGCCGAGGGCGCTGCCAGGCAGGTGGAAATAGTCCAGCGCGTCGGAGATCTCGGCGGTGGAGAGCTCCTGCGCCGCGGGATCGAATAGGGATTGCTGCATGGGCGCTTCCTGGAAAAGGGAGGACAGGCGTGCAGTATAAAAACGTCAAACAATAAATACAAGATTGACTGACAATTTATTGAAATTGAACAGGCAATTTGGATAGAGGCTGCCGGTATAGTCGGGGTTTCGCACCGATGCGCCTGTGCGGCGCCCGCCTTTCCCATGCCCATCGCCAGTCCCGCCGCCGACGCCGATTCCTCTTCCCAAGGCGTGTCCAAGCGCCAGCAGGTGGCCGAATTCCTGCGCGAGGCGATCCTCAGTGGTCGCCTGTTGCCGGGCATGCGGCTGATCGAGCGCGAAATCTGCGAGATGACGCAGGCCAGCCGCCCGCTCGTGCGCGAAGCCATCCTGCAGCTGGAGATGGAGGGGTTCGTGTACAGCACGCCCAATCGCGGTTCGGTGGTGGCGACACTGACCGTCCAGGAGGCCGCCGACATCTACCAGATGCGCGGCGTGCTGGAGGGCCTGGCGGCCAAGAACTTCATCGCGTTGGCCACCGTGCAGCAGCGCGCCGCGCTGCGCGAGTCGATGGAACAGCTGGAGCAGCGCATCGCCGAGCGCGATGTGCCGGGGCAACTGCGTTCCATCTCGGCGTTCTACGACACGCTGCTCGAGGGCTGCTGCAACGCCACGTTAGCCGAGACACTGCGCCGCATGCACGGCCGCATCGCGCGGCTGCGGGCCACCAGCATCACCAGCCCGGGCCGCATCAAGCAGTCGCACAAGGAAATGCTGGCGATCCTGGAGGCGATCGAGGCTGACGACGAGCAGGCCGCGTGGGAGGCATGCATCCATCACATGGCTGTCACGGCCTCTGTTGCCCTGAAGGTGATCGGCCGGATGCAGCGCGGCGCCTGAGCGCCGCGCCGGCCTACGCCGGCCGCTGCCGCAACAGGATATCGATGAACTGCCGGGCCGTGGGCGAGGGCGTCACGCCTGCGCGCGTCACCACGCCGAAAGGCTGGCCGCGCGAGACCAGCGCGATGGGCAGCACGCGCAGCATGTTTTCCTGGCGGAACAGGTCGCAGATTTCGGCCGGCAGCAGCGCCACCATGTCGGGGCAGCGGCGCAGCAGCGCCACGGTGGCGAAGGCCGAGGCCGTCTCGATCAGGTTCTGCGGCATCGCCATGCCCGCGGCGGCGAATTCGCGCTCCAGCAGCGCGCGCAGCGGCATGCGGCTGGGATAGACCAGCCAGCTGTAGTGCTGCAGGTCCTGGAAGCGCACCTTGCGCGCGCGCGCCAGCTCGTGCCCGCGGCCCACCGCGATGTTCAGCGGTTCGTCGCGCAGCAACTGGTACTGGTACTGCTCGGGATGCGGGCTGACGGCGGGACGGCCCAGAACCAGGTCCAGCTGTCCCTGGTCCAGCATGCCTAGCAGGCGCGCACTGGTGTCTTCCACGATCTGGATCGACACGTCCGCGCCGGCTTCGCTGGCGCGCAGCTCGGCCACCGCGTCGGCCAGCACGGTGGGCACCGCGCCCATGACGGCGCCCACCGACAGGCGCCCGCCGCGGCCCAGTTGGATGTTGGCGACCTCCTGGCACATCGATTCCACGTCCGCGCGCAGCAGCCAGGCATAGCGGATGACGCAGCGCCCCAGGTCGTTCGGCGCGATGCCGGCGCGGCTGCGCTCGAACAGCGCGCCGCCGATCACCGTCTCGATCTCGGCCAGCGCCTTGCTGGCGGCCGACTGCGTCATGGACAGCTGGCTGGCCGCCTTGCGCAGCGAACGGTGCTGGTCCAGCGCGATCATCAGGCTGAGTTGCTTCAGGCGCAGGCGGCCCAGGACGTTTTGCGGATTGGCGGCCATGGATGACGGGAAAACGGAAGGCGCCACGAGGGCGGGGCGGCGCTGGCGCGTCGCGCCAGAGTGCCGTGCCAAATGCGTCGAGCCAGAGTATAGGCGCGCCCGCGCTACGCGACGGCGGCGACAGAATCGTCGCATGTCCGACATCGAGGTAAGCGGACGTATCGGCTCCCCACCTCGTTCGCCGCCGGGCATCTGCGGCAGCGGCGCGCCAAGCCTGCCTGTGCGCGCGACGCGCGCCCGCGCGGGCCGCGCCCGGGTCTACAGCCTGTTACTGGAGCGGCGTGGAAGGCCCCTATCATCCGGGGCGGCGATGCCGCCATTTTCCATCCTTGCGGAGGACATCCGAGATGAACATCTTCAAAACCATCCTGAGCAAGATCTTCCCCTCCGACCATCCGGCCAACCAGGCCGATGCCGCCACGGCGGGCGGTACGGCCGTGCCCGGTTCGCCGACGCCCCCGCCCGGCGGCGCTGCCGCGGGTGCGCCAGCGGGTACGCCGGCCGCCGCGCCCGCTGTGGACGTGGACGCCGTCCTGGCCGACATGCAGGCCAGGCATAACGAGAAACTCAACTGGAAGACCTCCATCGTGGATTTGCTGAAGCTGCTGGGCCTGGACAGCAGCCTGACGGCGCGCAAGCAGCTGGCCGCCGAGCTGGGCTACACCGGCAGTACCGACGATTCGGCCGCCATGAACATCTGGCTGCATCAGCAGGTCATGCGCAAGCTGGCCGAGAACGGCGGCCAGCTTCCTCCCGACCTGAAAGACTGACAGGAGCGCGCCATGGGACTGCTCGATTCGCTGGCCGGTCTTGCCGGCGGCGGTGGCAATGGCGGCGGCCTGCTGCCCATCGTGATGCAGCAGCTCGCCAGGTATCCGGGTGGCCTGACCGGGCTGATCGGCGACTTCCAGCAGGGTGGGTTGGGCGAGATCATCCAGTCGTGGATCGGCACCGGCGCCAACCAGCCCGTCAGCTCCCGGCAGCTCGACGATGTGCTGGCCCCGGGCGTGGTCGACGGCATTGCCGAGCAGAGCGGCCAGGACCGCGGCTCGGTGCTCGAGACCCTGGCCGGCCTGCTGCCGCAGATCATCGACCGTGCCACGCCGGGTGGCACGGCCGAGGGAGCCGGCTCGTTCGACACGGCGCCGCTGCTGGGCATGCTGGCGCAGTTCAATCGCCAAAGTTGACACGGCGGGCGTGCCCGAGCCTGGGCCGGTGCGAGCCGGCCCAGGCGTGCTGCTGAAGGCGCCTTGCCCTCGGTCCTCGAGCCTTTCGGCACGCTGAGACAAAAATATCGTGCACTATTTAATAGCTGGCTATTGACAAGGCGGATTGGTGTGCGTAATCTTAATCGCACGCTATTTAATAGTTATCTATATATTCCTTGTTGCCAGCCCGGCTTTTTCCTTCACGGAGGTCACCATGTCCAAGTTCCGCACCGCCCTTGCCGCCATTGCTCTCACCGCTGGCGGCGCCACTCATGCCGCCGCGCCTGCGCCGGTTCTCGAACCCGTCACGCAAGCATTCATCGATAGCCTTGCCGGCGGCAAGCCAATCTACACGCTGACGCCCCAGGCCGCCCGCGACCTGTTGCACGGCGCCCAGTCGGGCCCCACGGTGCTGCCGGCCGTGCAGATCGCGGACCGGGTCCTGCCCGTGGGTCCCACCGGCCAGACCCGCATCCGCGTCATCCGTCCGGAAGGCGCCACCGGCACGCTGCCGGTGGTCCTGTACTTCCACGGGGCGGGCTGGGTGATGGGCGATACCACCACGCACGACCGCCTGGTGCGCGAACTGGCCGTCGGGGCGCAGGCCGCAGTGGTCTTCGTGGACTACGAGCGCTCGCCCGAGCATCACTATCCCGTGGCAATCGAGCAGGACTACGCCGTAACGAAATACGTGGCCGAGCACGCCGCGGAATTCGGCATCGACGCCTCGCGCCTGGCCATCGCCGGCGACAGCGTCGGCGGTAACATGGCGGCCGTCGTCAGCCTGCTGGCGAAGGAGCGCAAGGGCCCGGCCATCGTGGCGCAACTGCTGTTCTATCCCGTTACCGACGCCGGCATGGATAACGGCTCGTACCAGGCCTATGCCAACGGCCCGTGGCTGACGAAGCCGGCCATGGCCTGGTTCTGGGACGCCTACCTGCCCGACGCCAAGGCGCGCGCCGACATCCACGTGTCGCCGCTGAACGCCACGCCCGAGCAACTGCGCGGCCTGCCGACCGCCCTGGTGATCACGGCCGAGAACGACGTGCTGCGCGACGAGGGCGAGGCGTATGCGCGCAAGCTGATCCAGGCGGGTGTCAACGTCAGCGCCACCCGCTACGTGGGTACCATCCACGACTTCGTCATGCTCAATGCGCTGGCCGGCACGCCCGCTACGCGTGGCGCCATCGAACAGGCCACTACGTTCCTGCGCCAGGCGTTTGCCCGCTGACCGCGGCGCACCGCGGGCGGTACTTCGGTGACGGGCGCGCCGCCTGCAGGCGGCGCGCCCGATGTGGCACACTGCGCGATTGTCAGTCGATCTGGCGGCCGTCGTCACGGCCGCGCTTTCCGAGACACCGCACATGACCAGGCTCTTTCTGTCAGGGCTCTTCTGCCTCGCGCTGGCCGGCGCGCCGCTGCCCGGGCTGGCCGGACAGGCGCCGGCGGCCGCGCAGGCCGTGCAGGCCCGCGAAACCTTCATCACCGAGCTGATGCAGCGCATGACGCTGCAGGAAAAGATCGGCCAGCTGCGCCTGCGCAGCGTGGCCGCCGGCCCCAACCCGCACAAGGAGCGGCTGCTCGACGAGATACGCGGCGGCCAGGTGGGCGCCATTTTCAATACGGTGACGCGTCCCGACATCCGTGCGCTGCAGGACGCGGCGATGCAAAGCCGGCTGAAGATCCCGATGTTCTTCGCCTATGACGTCATCCATGGCCACCGTACGATCTTCCCGATCGGGTTGGGCCTGGCGTCGACCTGGAACCTGGACGCCATCGCGCAGACGGCTCGCGTATCGGCGGTGGAAGCCAGCGCCGATGGCTTGAACATGACGTTCTCGCCCATGGTGGACATCTCGCGCGACCCGCGCTGGGGCCGCAATTCCGAGGGCTTCGGCGAAGACACGTACCTGACGTCGCAGATCGGCGCGGCCATGGTGCGCGCCTATCAGGGGGACGACCCTTCCCGGCCGGGCACCATCATGGCGGCCGTCAAGCACTTCGCGCTGTACGGCGCGGTGGAGGGTGCGCGCGACTACAACTCCGTGGACATGAGCCCTCAGCGCATGTACGAGGACTATCTGCCGCCCTACAAGGCCGCGCTGGATGCCGGCGCCGCGGGCGTGATGATCGCGCTGAACGCCGTCAACGGCGTGCCCGCCACCGCCGACAAGTGGCTGCTGCAGGACCTGCTGCGCAAACAGTGGGGCTTCAAGGGCATCACCATCAGCGACCACGGCGCCATCATGGAGCTGACGCGCCACGGCGTGGCGGCCGACGGCCGCGATGCGGCGCGGCTGGCCATCACCGCCGGCGCCGACCTCAGCATGGACGACACCATCTATGGCGCCAACCTCGAGGCGCTGGTGCAAAGCGGGGCCGTGCCGGTGGCCGACATCGACCGGGCCTGCCGCGACGTGCTGCGCGTGAAGTACGACCTGGGCCTGTTCGAGGACGCCTATCGCCACGTCGGCCAGGCGGCGGACGATCCTCCCGACACCGACGCGGAAAGCCGCCTGCACCGCGAGGCCGCGCGCAAGGTGGCGCGCGAGAGCCTGGTGCTGCTGAAGAACGAGGCGGGCACGTTGCCGCTCAAGCGCCAGGGCACCATCGCCGTGGTCGGTCCGTTGGCCAAGAGCCAGCGCGATGTCATGGGCAACTGGTCGGCAGCCGGCAAGGCGCGCCAGGCCGTCTCGGTGTATGCCGGCATGGAGGCGGCGCTGGGCGGCCGCGCGAAGCTGCTGTACGCCAAGGGCGCCAACGTCATCGACGATCCCGAGATCGTGAACTATCTGAACCTGTACGAAGAAGACGTCGTGGTCGATCCGCGAGGCGCCGACGAGATGATCGCCGAAGCCGTGGAGACGGCACGCAAGGCCGACGTGGTGGTGGCCGTGGTGGGCGAGTCGCAGGGCATGGCGCACGAGGCCTCCAGCCGCACCGACATCGACATCCCGGCCAGCCAGCGCCGCCTGCTGCAGGCCCTGAAGGCCACCGGCAAGCCGCTGGTGCTGGTGCTGATGAACGGCCGCCCGCTGTCGCTGGTATGGGAGAACGCACACGCCGATGCCATGCTGGAGACCTGGTTCGCCGGCACCGAGGGCGGCAACGCCATCGCCGACGTGCTGTTTGGCGACTACAACCCTTCGGGCAAGCTGCCCATGACCTTTCCGCGCGTGGTGGGCCAGGTGCCGCTGTACTACAACCACCTGAACACGGGCCGGCCGTTCAACCCGGACAAGCCCGACAAGTACACCTCGCGCTACTTCGACAGCGAGAACGGCCCGCTGTTTCCGTTCGGCTATGGCCTGAGCTACACGCGCTTCGAGGTGTCGGACGTGAAGCTGTCGCAGACCACGATGCGGCACGGCGGCAAGCTGCGCGCCAGCGTCACCGTGCGCAATGCGGGCGGCCGCGATGGCGCTACCGTGGTGCAGCTCTATCTGCAGGACCCCGTGGCGTCCATCAGCCGGCCCGTCAAGGCCCTGAAGGGCTTTCGCAAGATCGCACTGAAAGCCGGCGAGTCGCGCGAGGTGGACTTCGAGATCTCCGAGGACGATCTCGCGTTCTACGATGCGCAGCTGCGCCGGGTGACCGAGCCGGGCCGTTTCAACGTCTACGTGGGCCTGGACTCGGTCGACCTGAAGCAGGCCAGCTTCACGCTGCAGTAGCGCGCGCCGCGCCCTTGCGCGACCGGCCGGACGAGGTGCCGAGCCAGGTGCACAGCAGCGTCAGCACCAGCAGCCCGGCGCTGGTCAGGAACAGCAGCTGGTGATTGCCGCCCGTGGCGTTGAACAGCGCTGAACTGGCGTAGGCGCCCGCCGCGAGCGCCGAGGCGCCGATGATGCTGGCCCGCATCCACGCGAGGTTCTGGGGCGCGTGGTGTTCGACGATTTCGTGCACGCGGGCCAGCGCCAGCGGCACCGTGCCGGGCGCGAAAGTACCGATGACGGCGGTGAGCACACCCAGCCAAAATACGTCGTGCACGGTTGCCATCGCCGCCAGGCACCCTCCGATGACCACCGAAACCAGCCGTATGGTCGTCTTCGCGCCCAGACGGTCCGCCAGCAGGCCGTACAGCGGCGGGCCGGCGATCGCGCCCAGCCCGTAGATGGCCCAGAAGAGCGAGCCCTGGCGCGTGCCCCATCCCAGACCACGCGCGATGAAGTCCACCAGGAACACCATCGGCGGCACGGCGGCCATGGCCATCATGGCGTACTGCACATACAGCAGCCACACCTCGCGGCCGAAACGCATGTCGTGGGGAACCTGCGTCCCGATCCGCGCGGCCGGTCCGCCAACGGGGGCGGGCCAGGCGAACCAACTGGCAAGCGTCAGCACGGCTGACAGCACGCCCAGTCCCATCCAGGTCTGGGCCAGCCCTGCCCCCAACAGCAGCGGGATCAACGTGCCCGAGCAGGCGATGCCCAACCCCAGGCCCAGGAACACCGCGCCGCTGGCCATGCCCTTGCGGGCCGGCGGCACGTGCGGCAGCACGGTGGCCGTGACCAGCACCATCACCACGCCTCCGGCGATGCCCGAGATGAAGCGCCAGCCGAAATACCAGGCAAAGGACAGCGGAAAGGCGCAACCGAAGAAGGCCGCGGTGATCAGCACCATCATCAGCCGCAATGCGTACTCCTTCGGCATGTGCGTGGCCAGTGTCCGGGCAGCCAGTGCACCGCACAGATAGCCCAGCAGATTGGCCGCGCCAAGATATACGGCGCTGGAAGGCGTAAACCAATGGGCCTGGATCAGTTCCGGCAACAGCGGTGTGAAGGCGAAGCGGGCCAGGCCGATGCTGTCGAGGCTGGCGCACAGGCCGGCGAATATGTATAGCCAGAGGCGGGATCGGTGCAGCGCCTGGGCGTGCGGGGAGAATTCTTGGGAGGACATTGCTTATCCATGCAGGAAGGAGGGCGTATATTTGACTAGAGTGTCAAGATTGACAATTTAGTCAATCTTGACGAGAACGTCAAACATAAAACACAGCGCTGGATTGTTGTGGTTAGAGAAATAGTGGTGCTAGGTTTTGCCCGATTATTTATGGCGGGGTTGGGCGCATAGTGAAGCCATGCCGCATCGAGATGCGGCCCTATCTCGAATCCCATCGATCAAGGAGTCCAGCCATGACCACTCACACCTCCGTCGCCATCGTCACTGGCGCTTCCCGCGGCATCGGTGCCGCCATCGCCCAGCGCCTGGCACGTGATGGCTACACCGTCGTCATCAACTATGCCGGCAGCGCCGGCGAGGCCGAAGCCCTGGCCACCTGTATCGAACAGGAGGGCGGTCGCGCCATCACCGCCCAGGCCGACGTGTCGGATCCCGACGCCGTGCGCCGCATGTTCGACGCGGCCGAGGCGGCCTACGGCGGCGTCGACGTGCTCGTCAACAACGCGGGCATCATGCGCCTGGCCACGCTGGCCGACAGCGACGACAAACTGTTCGACAGCCAGGTCGCGATCAACCTGAAGGGCACTTTCAATACCCTGCGCGAGGCGGCGCGTCGCCTGCGCGAGGGCGGCCGCATCGTCAACCTGTCGTCCAGCGTGGTCGGCCTGTACCAGCCCTCGTATGCCGTGTACGCCGCTACCAAGGCCGGCGTCGAGGCTATGACGCACGTGCTGGCCAAGGAACTGCGCGGTCGCCGCATCACCGTGAACACCGTGGCGCCCGGCCCGACGGCCACCTCGCTGTTCCTCGAGGGCAAGCCGCAGGAAGTGATCGACCACCTGGCCCGCCTCGCCCCGCTGGAACGCCTGGGCCGGCCGGAGGACATCGCCAACACCGTGTCCTTCCTGGCAGGCCCCGACGGCGCCTGGATCAACGGCCAGACGCTGCGCGCCAACGGTGGGATCGTCTAAATCCCCGACCCCCTTGAACAGGATCAATCATGAAACAAGTCATCCTCATCACGGGCGCCTCTAGTGGCTTTGGCCGCCTTACCGCCGAGGCGCTTGCCCGGGCCGGCCACACCGTCTACGCCTCGATGCGCAACACCGCCAGCCGCAACGCGCCGGTGGTATCGCAGATGGCCGATTTCTCCCGCAGCTACGGCGTGGACCTGCGCACCGTGGACATGGACGTGCAATCGGAGGCTTCGGTGGACGCAGCGGTAGCGCAGGTCGTCGCGGAGGCGGGCCGCATCGACGTGTTGATGCACAATGCGGGCCGTGAACCGCGCGGCGTTGCCGCAGATGCGCGGCCAGGGCCATGGCCTGGTGCTGTGGATATCCAGCAGCAGCGTGACGGGCGGCACGCCGCCCTACCTGGCACCCTACTTCGGGGCCAAGGCGGCAATGGATGCCATCGCCGTGCAATATGCGCGCGAGCTGTCGCGCTGGGGCATCGAGACATCCATCATCGTCCCCGGCGCCTTCACCAGTGGCACCAACCACTTCGCGCACACCGGTGCGCCAGCCGACGAGGCGCGCGCGGCCGAGTATGAAAACGGCCCCTACGCCGGCTTCGGCGCAACCGTGCAGAAGGCCTTCGCCGAGATCGTGCCGCCCGACGCGGACGCGGGGCTGGTGGCCGCCGCCATCGTGGAGGTGGTGGACGCGCCCATCGGAAAACGGCCTTTCCGCGTGCACATCGATCCCACCCAGGATGGCGCCGATGTGGGCTTTGCGGTAATCGACCGGGTACGAGCCGAGATGCTGCATCGCGTGGGGCTGTCGGATTTGCTAACCACCCGCCGTCTTGACAGCAAATCAACCAACTAGTAGATTGATTTTGTTCGAGCGGGCAGGGTTGCCCGCTACTTACCCCAGCCCTTAGTCTTCCGGGCATCTGGCCGCTGGCAGGCTCTCAGAAGGGCGCTTTTTTTTACCATCAAATCAACCAACTAGTCGGTCGCCTTGATGCGGCGAGCCAGTTTGCAGCATCTTGATTGTGAGAAACGCAGGAGTTAGATATGACTGATATGACACTTGGACCGGCCTATACCGTCCGAGACGACTGGCTAAAGCGGTACTACTTTTCACGCGCGGCATTCTCCATCGCCTGGATCGTGGCCGCATTGACCGCCGGACACACGATACCGACCATGGCCATGCTGCTGTTGGTGGTCTATCCGGCCTGGGATGCATTGGCCAACCTGGTGGACGCGCGGCGTAACGGCGGCCTTCGGCAAAACACCACGCAGGCGCTCAACGTTGCAGCCAGCGGCGCCGCCACCGTGGCCATTGCCGTGGCGGTCGGGATGGACATGCATGCCGTGCTGGGCGTATTCGGCGTGTGGGCGATACTCTCCGGGTTTTCCCAGCTTGCCACGGGCGCGCGCCGCTGGAAACGCCATGGCGCGCAATGGGCGATGGTGCTCAGTGGCGCGCAATCCATGCTTGCCGGGCTTCTGTTCGTGAAGCGGGCCACGGGCCTGCAGATGCCCGACATTGCCGACATCGTGCCCTACGTGGCGTTCGGCGCGTTCTACTTCCTGGTGTCGGCGGCCTGGTTGACGGCGGCCGGCGTGCGCAGATCGAAGGGGTGGTTGTGATGGCGAATCCACAGAATTCATCGTTGCCGACGGCGTCCGTGGTCGCACGCGTCGCGGCGATCGCGCTGCTTGTCATCGCAGCTGTGGCCGCTTTTGCCTATACGGCGGGGTGGCTGACGCCCGCTCGCCTCACTCCCGCCAAGATCGTGGATTCGCTGGCGCCGCCAGGCGGCCCGGTGAAAGGCTACCGGCGCAATCACGCCAAGGGCATCTGCTTTGCCGGCAGTTTCGAAGCCAACGGCGCCGGCGTCAGCCTGTCGCGCGCCGCTGTGTTCCAAACCGGTTCCTATCCCGTTACCGGACGGTTCAATCTGGCCGGCCCCGCCCCCACCATGGCGGACGCCACGGGCCGGGTGCGCGGCCTGAGCCTGCGGATACAGACGCCCGACGGACAGGAATGGCGTACTGCCATGATCAATCCGCCGATCTTTCCGGTCGCGCAGCCGCAGGACCTGTATGCCCTGCAACGGGCCACCGCGGACAAGAACGACCCGGAGGCGGTGAAGAAGTTCGCGGCCAGCCACCCCTCGCTTGCGGCGTTTGGCGCATGGGCGGGCAGCGCCCCATTTACCGAGTCCTACGCCGAAGACCAGTTCAACAGTCTCGACAGCTTCGTCGTGACCAACGCGCAGGGCGAGGACAGGACGATACGCTGGTCATTCGTTCCGCATGCCCCCGCCGTGGCGATTCCGCCGGCGGAATTGAAGACCCGCGATCCCAATTTCCTGTTCAAGGAGATCTCCGACCGAGTGGCGCAGGCACCGCAGAAATGGACCCTGGTCCTGACGGTCGCCAATCCGGGCGACCCCACGGCGGATCCCACCAAGGCCTGGCCGGCGGACCGCCGCAAGGTCGAGGTCGGCACACTGGTGGTGAACCGGATCGAGCCTGAGGCCGACGGCCCGTGCCGCGACCTCAACTTCGACCCCACCGTGCTGCCCACGGGCATGCGCACCTCCGATGATCCCTTCCCCGCCGCCCGGTCGGCAGCGTACGCCGTGTCGTACAACCGCCGTACCGCCGAAACGGAAAGCTATCCGCACACGCATTCCAAGGAGCAGCCATGAACCGCGCCAGTCCGGCATTCTCTCCGTTGCAACGCGCGCTGCATTGGGTCATGGCCCTCGGCATCCTGGCGATGCTGTTCATCGGCGTGGGCATGATGTCCACCATCGATCGCGTGTACCTGGCGCTGGTGAACATCCACAAGCCCCTGGGCATCGCGATCCTGGTCCTGGCCGTGCTGCGGCTTCTGGTGCGGTGGCGTAATGGGGCACCACCCCTGCCGACGGGCATGCCGGCGCCGATGCGGCTCGCGGCCAAGCTGTCGCACCTGGCGTTCTATGGGCTCATGATCGCGATGCCGCTGCTGGGATGGGCCATGCTTTCGGCTGCGGACTATCCGGTGGTGGTCGCGGGCATGCACCTGCCGCCCATCGTGCCGCACAGCGCCGAACTGCATGCCACGTTATGGGCTGCACATCGCTTCCTGGCATTCTGCTTCTTCGCGCTGATTCTGGTGCACCTTGCCGCCGCGCTCTATCACGCATGGATACGGCGCGATGGGGTGTTCGAGGCGATGGCCGGCGCGCGTGCGCGCCGTTGAACGGGAGGACGACATGGCGGCTACGCCCGATGACGGCGATATCCCTCTTGCAAACCGCAAGGTGCGCTATCAGACCTTGCTGCAGGAGGAAACCTGCTGGGTTTCCAAGACCACCGTATTTCCTGGCGGCGAAACGCAGTGGCACCATCATTCCCACGTAAGCGACCGCTTCATGGTCGTGCGTGGCGTGCTGACTGTCGAATTGCTGCAGGACGGCGCCGTCCGCACGCTTCAGGTGGATGACTGCCACGTCGTACCGGCTGGCGTCATCCACCATGTCAGGAACGATACCGGCGAAGTGGTGGAGTACATCATGGTCCAGTCCGGGGGCGCACGGGATATCGTTCTGGACACCTCGCAGGCGACCCAATAAAAAGGCCGTCTCCGCAACAAGCGGAGACGGCCTTCGAAACTGGTGCCCGGGGCCGGAATCGAACCGGCACGCCTTGCGGCGGGGGATTTTCTTCCCACTTCGGCTTTCGCCGCCGTCGTTCCGAGGAACGGCGTTCGTGGTCTGGAGCACGCCTTCACCGTAGCAGGGCGATTACCGCCATGCCTTAGGTGCCCGCCGTCTGCTCTCTACACCTTCCCAGCGGCCTTTCGGCTTCGGGCTTGGCTCGGCATTAGCTCGGACGTCTCGTCCAGGGCCTTCACCGAGTTTGACGGGCTTCACCTCCGGGGTTTCCCCTGGAGGGCTCAAATTTGGTCTGAGTCCCCTGCGTCTACCAATTTCACCACCCGGGCAAAATCGTGAAGCAGTCATCACGTCGTACCGCCCTGCCGGAAAAGACCTCGTCGAAAAGCCCCGGGGCCGTCATCCAATGCGGCGCCGCCATCCGGCGTAAACAGTACAGCCCGCCATTATAGGCGGTTCTGGCCGATTGCGCGGGTCGTCCGTTCCGGGCTGGACGCAAGCGGCCCCATTCCGAGTGGAAGTAACCTGTGATTGGACTTTACGAGGTTACTGGATGCGAACGGCTGGCAGCGGCGTGCGGCCGTCTTGAAATTTCCGTCCGCTATCCCCATATCGCTTGGCGTTCGCCGTCAAAGACGGGCCTGCCGGCCCGGCGGCGCCAGATCGTTCCTTCAGTTTTCAAGCAGATTCAACGGACCGCCATGAGCCAGACCGCCGCATCTTCCGCATCCGAAACGCTGGGTTTCCAGGCCGAAGTGAAGCAATTGCTGCACTTGATGATCCACTCGCTGTACAGCAATAAAGAGATCTTCCTGCGCGAGCTCGTCTCCAATGCCTCCGATGCCTGCGACAAGCTGCGCTTCGAGGCCATCGACCAGCCTGCGCTGCTGGACGGCGACAGCGACCTTGCCATCCGCGTGGCCTACGACAAGGCGGCGCGCACCATCACCATCTCGGACAACGGCATCGGCCTGTCGCGCGACGAGGCCATCGCCAACCTGGGCACCATTGCGCGCTCGGGCACCCGCGAGTTCTTCAGCCAGCTGACCGGCGACAAGCAGAAGGACGCCCAGCTGATCGGCCAGTTCGGCGTGGGCTTCTACTCGTCGTTCATCGTGGCCGACAAGGTCACCGTGGTCAGCCGCCGCGCGGGCACCGACACGGCGATCCGCTGGGAGTCCGACGGACAGGGCGAGTTCACCATCGCCGAGGCCACGCGCGAGAGCCGCGGCACGGACGTCACGCTGCACCTGCGCCCCGACGAGGACGCGCTGCTCAATGGCTGGAAGCTGCGCGAGATCCTGCGCCGCTATTCCGACCACATCTCGCTGCCCATCCGCATGGTGAAGGAAGAGTGGGACGCCGAGAAGGGCGAGCAGGTGCAGAAGGACGAATGGGAGACCGTGAACCAGGCCAACGCGCTGTGGACACGGGGCAAGGCCGACATCACCGACGAGCAGTACCGCGAGTTCTACAAGACCGTCTCGCACGACTACGACGATCCGCTGGCCTGGACGCACAACCGCGTCGAGGGCCGCAGCGAGTACACCCAGCTGCTGTACATCCCCAAGCATGCGCCGTTCGACCTGTGGGACCGTGACGCGCGTCGCGGCGTGAAGCTCTACGTCAAGCGCGTCTTCATCATGGACGACGCCGAGCAGCTGCTGCCCTCGTACCTGCGCTTCGTGCGCGGGGTGATCGATTCCGCCGACCTGCCGCTGAACGTCTCGCGCGAGATCCTGCAGGAAAGCCGCGACGTGCGCGCCATCCGCGAGGGCTCGGCCAAGCGCATCCTGGCGCTCCTGGAAGACCTGGCCGAGAACAAGCCTGAGGACTACGCCGCCTTCTGGAGCGAGTTCGGCCAGGTGCTGAAGGAAGGCGCCGGCGAGGACGTCTCCAACCAGGAGCGCATCGCCAAGCTGATGCGATTTGCCTCCACGCACACCGGCGAAGCCGCGCAGACCGTGTCGCTGGCCGACTACGTGGGGCGCATGAAGGAAGGCCAGGACAAGATCTACTACGTGACCGCGGATTCGTTCTCGGCCGCGGCCAGCAGCCCGCACCTGGAGATCTTCCGCAAGAAGGGCATCGAGGTGCTGCTGCTGTCGGACCGCGTCGACGAATGGATGCTGTCGTATCTGCGCGAGTTCGACGGCAAGTCGCTGGTGTCGGTGGCCAAGGGCGGCCTGGACCTGGCCGAGCTGGCCGACGAGGACGAGAAGAAGCGCCAGGCCGAGGTGGCCGAGGAATTCAAGCCGCTGGTCGAGCGCCTGCAGCAGGCCCTGGAGGGCCAGGTGAAGGAAGTCCGCGTCACGCTGCGCCTGGTGGATTCGCCCGCGTGCGTGGTGGTGGGGCAGAACGAACTCAGCCCGCACCTGCTGCGCATGCTGAAGGCGGCCGGCCAGGAGGCCCCCGACGTCAAGCCGGTGCTGGAAATCAACCCCGAGCACGCGCTGGTGGCCCGCATCCGCGACGCCGCCGAGGACGACTTCGGCGATTGGGCTCGCCTGCTGCTGGACCAGGCGCTGCTGGCCGAAGGCGCGCAGATCGCCGACCCGGCCGCCTTCGTCAAGCGCATGAATGCGTTGCTGCTGAAGGCCTGACGCGCTCGGGCGGGCGGGCCGTCCCGGGTTCCGGGGTAGAATGACCCGCCCGCCGGGCTGGCCCTCGCCTGGCCCGGCCCGCATCGCCGAACCCCAGGCCCATCCCGCCCATGAGCGTCAAGACCGCGCTGAGAGTCATCGAGATCGTCGAAACGTATGCGCGCGAGAAACGGCCGCTCTCGCTGTCCGAGCTGGCGCGCTTGTCCGACGTACCCGTCTCCAGCTGCCTGGCGCTGATCCGCACGCTGACCAGCCTGGGCTATCTCTACGAAACCGGCCGCCGCCAAGGCTACTATCCCACCGGCCGCCTGCTGGCCATGGCGCAGATCATCGCGGCCGCCGATCCCGTGCTCGATCGCGTCTATCCCGGCCTGGCCGCGCTGCGCGAGGCCACGCAGGAAACCATCGTTTTCGCCAAACTCAACGCCGAGGGGCGGGTGGTTTACCTGGACGTGCTCGATTCGCCGCACACCATCCGCTACGTGGCGATGGCCGGCGAGTTCCGCGACGTGCACGCCAACTCGCTGGGCAAGGCGCTGCTGTCGCGCCTGTCACCCGAGGCGCGCGCCGCGCTGCTGGCTCGCCTGACACTTACCCGCTACAACGCGCGCACGCTCGTCACGGCAGACGCCATCGAAGAGGAATTGGCCCGCTCGCAGGCGCGCGGCTGGTTCGCCAACATCGGCGAGTCGATTGCCGACGTGGGCGCCATCGCATGGCCGGTGGCGCTGTCCGGCGAGTACTACGCCATCTCCATCGGCGGGCCGGTCCAGCGGATCGAGCCCCAGCAGGAAGCGTTCTCCGCCATCTTGCGCAAGACCTGCGCCGACCTGGAGCAGGGCGCCGCCTAGCGGCGCGCGCCTGCCTCAGTAAGACTTCGGCAGCCCCAGCACTTTCTCGGCGATATAGCAAAGCACCAGCTGCGCGCTGACCGGCGCAATGCGCGGGATATAGCTTTCGCGCAGCAGGCGCTCCACGTGGTATTCCTTGGCGTAGCCCATGCCGCCGAGCGTCAGCACCGCGGTCTGGCAGGCATGATGGCCGGCTTCGGCCGCCAGGTACTTGCCCGCGTTGGCGCTGGGTGCGCAGGGCAGGCCGGCATCGTACTGGCTGGCCGCGCGCATCACCATCAGGTTGGCCGCCTCCAGCTGCATCCAGGCCTGGGCCAGCGGATGCTGGATGCCCTGGTTCTGGCCGATGGGCCGCCCGAACACGACGCGCTCGCCGGCATAGCGCACCGCCCGCTCCAGCGCGGCGCGGCCCAGGCCCACGGCCTCGGCGCCGATCAGAATGCGTTCCGGGTTCAGGCCGTGCAGGATGTATTCGAAACCCCGGCCTTCCTCGCCGATGCGGTCTTCCAGGGGAATCCGCAGGCCGTCGATGAACAGCATGTTCGAGTCCACCGCCTTGCGGCCCATTTTCTCGATCTCGCGGACCTCGATGCGATCGCGGTCCAGGTCCGTGTAGAACAGCGACAGCCCCTGCGTGGGCTTGGCCACCTCGTCCAATGGCGTGGTGCGCGCCAGCAGCAGCACCTTGTGGGCGACCTGCGCGGTGGAAATCCAGATCTTGCGGCCATGTACGACGTAGCCGTCGCCGTCGCGCCGCGCGCGCGTGGCCAGGCGCGTGGTGTCCAGGCCGGCGTCGGGCTCGGTCACCGCGAAACACGCCTTCTCGCGGCCGGCGATCAGCGGCGGCAGCCAGCGTGCGCGCTGTGCATCGCTGCCGAACACCACTACCGGATTCAGGCCGAAGATGTTCATGTGCACCGCCGACGCGCCCGCGAAGCCGGCGCCCGAGGCGGCAATGGTCTGCATCATCAGCGCGGCTTCGGTCATGCCCATGCCGGCGCCGCCGTAGGCTTCGGGCATGGCGATTCCCAGCCAGCCGTCGCGCGCCAGGTCGGCGTGGAAGTCGTGCGGGAAGGCCCCGTCGCGGTCGCGTTCCAGCCAGTAGTCGTCGGGGTAGCGCGCGCAGACGCGGCCCACCGCGTCGCATAGCGCCGCCTGGTCGGCGCTCAGTTCGAAATCCATCAGGCGTCTCCTTGCAGCGTGACGTGATCGGCGATGAGGCGGTCGATCTGGGCATCGTCGAATCCCGCCTCGCGCAGGATCTGGCGGCCGTGCTCGCCCAGGCGCGGCGCGGGGCGCCGCAGCGCCGTGGGTGTGGCGCCGTAGCGGCCCAGCGGCGCGGTCGTGCGCAGCCGTCCTTCCGATGGGTGGTCCACCTCGCGGATGAAGCCCGTCTCGCGCAGGTGCGGGTCGCCGATCAGGTCTTCCACCGAGTACAGCCGCGAGGCGGGAATGTCGGCGCGCGTCAGTGCCTCCAGCCATGCGGCGGTGGAGCGCGTGACCATCACCTCGGCGACGTAGGCGTAGACCTCGTCGATGTGGGCGGCGCGCGCTGTGTGCGTGCAAAAGCGCGGATCGTGCTGCAGTTCGGGGCGGCCGATCAGCGCGAAGAAGCTGCGCCAATGCTTGTCGTTGTAGATCAGCAGGCAGATGTGGCCGTCGGCGGTGGCGTAGGGGCGCCGGTGCGCGGCCAGCAGGCGCGCATAGCCGGTGGCTCCCAGCGGCGGCTCGAAAGTGACGCCGCCCAGGTGGTCGCCCAGCACCATGTGGGCCATGCCCTCGAACATCGGAATCTCCACCGCCTGGCCGCGGCCGTGCTCGCGCGCGTGCAGCACGGCGGCCAGCAGCCCGATCGCCACCTGCAGGCCCACGCTGCGGTCGGCCAACGTCAGCGGCGCGTAGCGCGGCACATCCGCGCCCTGGCGCTGGGCAAGCGAGGGCAGCGCCACCTGCCCCTGGATCAGGTCGTCGTAGGCCGGGCGGCCGGCATACGGCCCGTCCTCGCTGAAGCCATAGGCGCCCACGTACACAATGCGCGGGTTGCGCGCCGCCACGTCCTCGTACGACAGCCCCAGGCGCGCCATCGCCTGCGGGCGGATGTTGTAGAGCAGCGCATCGCAGCCCTGCGCCAGGCGTAGGCAGGCTTCGCGTCCGGCGGGGGTCTTCAGATCCAGCACGATGGAGCGCTTGTTGCGGTTCAGGTGCAGATACAGGTGGCCCATGCCCGGGTTGCGCATGGGGCCCACGGCGCGCAGGTTGTCGCCCGCGGGGGGCTCGACCTTGATCACGTCGGCGCCCAGGTCGCCCAGGACCTGGGTGGCGTAGGGCCCCATCACTACGGAACTGAGGTCCAGGATGCGCAGGCCCGACAGCGGGCCGGCCTGCGCTGCAGGGGGCATGGAGGCGTTGGTCATGTCATTGGGGTTGGATGCCGGCGTCGCGGATCAGCTTGCCCCACAGCTCGAGCTGCTGGTCGACGAAGCCGGCGAAGTCCTGTGGCGTGCCGCTGAAGGCGTCGAAGCCCAGCGTCGCCAGCCGCTGCCGCACGGCGGGCTTGGCCACGATCTGGTTGATGGCCTGGTTCAGCTTGGTCACGACGTCGGGCGGCAGGCCGGCCGGGCCGAAGTAGCCGTTCCAGGAGTTGAGGTCGAAGTCGGCCACGCCGGCCTCGCGCATGGAGGGAAGGTCGGGCACGATGCCGCTGCGCTCGGCGGTGGATACCGCCAGCGCGCGCAGCTGGCCCGACTGCACGAAGGGCAGCCCCGATGCCAGGTCGGTGAACATGGCGTCGACCTGGCCGCTGACCACGTCGGTGAGCGCCTGCGGCGTGCCCTTGTACGGGATGTGCAGCAGTTCGGTACCGCTGCGCCGCGCCAGTGTTGCCCCCGCGACGATGCCCGTGCTGTTGCCGCTGGCGTACGTGACCTTGCCGGGATGCTGGCGCGCGTAGTCGATCAGTTCCTGCACGCTTTTGTACGGACGCTGCGGATTCACGACGAGGATGAAGGGCAGGTTGCCGCCACGCGCGATAGGCGTGAAATCCTTCACCGGGTCGTAGGGCACTTTCTTCATCAGCCAAGGCGCGGCCGAGTGCGAGGTGTTGGTCGTGACGAACAGCGTGTAGCCGTCGGGCTTGGCGCGCGCGACGAAGTTGCCCGCGATGGTGGCGTTGGCGCCGGGCTTGTTCTCCACCACCACCTGCTGGCCCAGGATTTCGCTCAGTTCGGCGGCGAAGATGCGGCCCACGGCGTCGGTGCCGGAACCGGCGGGGAACGGCACCACCAGGCTGATCGGGCGGGATGGATAGGCGTCGGCCGCCGCAGCCGTGCCCGACAGCGCGGCCATGGCCAGCAGCGCGGCGCCGGCGCAGGATCGGAAGTTCATGGATGTCTCCTGTCGTTGTCGTTGTATCGCTCATCGCCGGGCGGCAGTGCGCCGCCCGTACGCGACCGCGGCGGCTAGAAGGCGTCGCGGATCACCCTTTCGGGTGATTCTTCGTACGGCGGCGAGTAGATCACCAGCAGGCGTGCCGGCTCGTCGCTCGTCACCGTGAACACATGGGGGATGTCCGGGGGGAAATAGCAGCAGTCGCCGGGCACGAGGTCGGCGGTTTCGTCGGCCACCTGGGCACGGGCGGTGCCCGACAGCAGGTAGCAGACCTGCTCGATGCCAGGATGCGCGTGGGGCAGCGCGCCGCTGTTCTTTTGGATGACGCCCAGCAGTACCTCGACATGGCGCGCGCCCACGGTGTCCGTGCCGATCAGCCGGCGATTGAGCGTGCCCGTGTGGTTGGCGGGATGGTAGGCGGGCACGTCCGCTTCGCGCACCAGCCAGCGGGGAGTCGGGGCCATGGCGTCTCCTAGTTTTTCCGTATACGGAAAAATATTTTATGGTGAAGAAAATAATAGCCCAAACCTTTCTGGCCCGCTACTGGGAAGGCGTGGGGCAAAAGTCCGGCCGGGGCGGACGCACGCGTCACGGTGCGACGGTCCCATGCCATACTGGCCGCTCCTTGCGGGTGAGGACTTCATGGCTTTCTTTCGCTTGGGCGCACGCCGCCTGACCGTCGCGTGGCTGTTGCTGCTGGCGTGCGCGTCCGCGGCGGCCCGGCAGGTGCTGCATACCGAACCGTCGGCTTACGCGCCCGTGGTCGTGTACGAAGACGGCGGCGAGCGCTGCCTGACGTTCGGCTCGGCCGGCAACGGCGGCCGCCAGACCTGCGTGCCCGTCGACGGTTCGCCGCGCATGGTGCTCAGCTACACGCGCATGATGGTCTCCGCGCTGCTGGCGCAGCCGGCGCCCGCGCGCGTGCTGGTGATCGGCCTGGGCGGCGGGACGCTGCCTACGGCGCTGGCGGCGTTGCTGCCGCAGGCCCGCATCGACGTCGTCGAGATCGATCCGGCCGTCGATCGCGTGGCCCAGGCGTGGTTCGGGTTCCGGCCCTCGGCGCGCTTGCGCGTGCACCACGACGATGGGCGCGCCTATGTGGAGCGTGCGGTGCACGAGGGCAGCCAGTACGACCTGGTGCTGCTCGATGCCTTCGATGCGGACTACATCCCGCGTCACCTGACCACGCAGGAGTTTTTGCGCCAGGTACGCGCGCTGTTGGCGCCGCAAGGCGTGCTGGCGGCCAACACGTTTTCCAGCAGCGATTTCTACGACCGCGAGTCGGCCACCTACGCCAGCGTCTTCGGCGAATGCTTCAATCTGCGCGCCGGCAACCGCGTGATCATCGCGGTCAACGGTACGCTGCCCGACGAGGCCAGCCTGGCGCGCAACGAGGCCCTATGGGCCGCGCGCCTGGAGCCCTATGGCGTAGATCTGGAAAGAGAACGCTTGCGCTACGCGCGCAGGCTGGATTTCCCGGCGGGCACGCGCGTGCTGCGCGACGGCGAGTAAAACGCAGGCCGGAGGGGGATTGCGCGCGGCGGCGCCGCGGCCGCCGTGCCGGGTATCAGCCCCGGCAGCTACCTCAGCGGCACCATCAGCACGCCCTGCACGGCGGGCCGCATCATCAGCCGGCGGTACCAGCTCGACAGTGCCGGCGTGTCCGGCCGTTGGGCGGTGGGCAGGTTCAGCCAGCGGTGCGCGGCGCAGCCCAGCACGATGTCGCCCATGGTGAACTGCGAGCCGGTGATGAATTCACGGCCCTGCAAGGCCTGCTCCAGGACCAGCGCCGTCTTGGCTGCTCGCTCCAGCGAGGCATCGATGGCCGCCTGGTTGCGCTCGCCCGGCGGCGTGCGCACCAGGCCCCAAAAGGCCTGCAGCATGGCTGGCTGCCACTCGGTCGCCTGCCAATCCATCCAGCGGTCGGCATCGGCGCGCTGCGCGTGGCCGGCCGGGCACAGCGTGCCCTCGCCGTAGCGCGCTGCCAGGTAGCGCACGATGGCGTTGGACTCCCACAGCACGAAGCCGCCGTCGTCGATCACCGGCACCTTGTGGTTGGGGTTCAGGCGCGCGAACTCGGGCGTGCCGACGATGCCGTACTCGCCGCCCGCAGGAACCAGCGTGTGGGGCAGGGCCAGTTCGCGGACGGCCCACAGCACTTTCTGCACGTTGACGGAGGTGGAACGTCCCCAGACGGTGAGCATGTTGGATCCTTTGGAGGAATCAGCGCGGCGGCAGGGCGCGCCGGAGATAGCCGCTTTCGCGGCCGAAACGGGCCCAGTCGAAGGCCGGGCCGGGGTCGGTCTTGCGCCCCGAGGCGATATGTTCGTGGCCGCGCACATGCGCCAGCGGGTAGCGCGCGGCCAGCACGCGGGCCAGCCGGCCGGCCACGGCGTACTGCCGATCCGTATACGGCGTGGTGTCGGTGCCTTCCAGCTCGATGCCGATGGAAAAATCGTTGCAGCGCTCGCGTCCGCGAAAGCGCGACACGCCGGCGTGCCAGGCGCGCGCCTCGGTGGAGGCGAACTGCAGCACGGTGCCGTCGCGCCGCACGAAGAAATGGGCCGACACGCGCAGGCCGCGCAGGCGCTCCAGCCACGGGTCCAGGCTGTAGTCGAGACGGTTGAGGAACAGGCCGGCGACGCAGGGGCCGCCGAACCGGCCGGGCGGCAGGCTGATGTTGTGCAGCACCAGTAGCGACACCTGCGTGCCGGGCGGGCGTGCGTCGACGTTGGGAGAGGGCAGCAGCGTGACCTGAGGGCCGGGCCTCAGCCAGCCGTGCCGATCCAGGTGCAGGAGTTGCATGAACGACTCTGGCTTGATGGTCCAGTAGCCATTATGCAGGCTGCGTCGCGGGATGCAAAAAGGGGGGCTAGAGGTCGCTGCCCGGCCCCAGCCGCGCATGCTCTTGGCTGCACCAGGTGCGGCCGCCCAGCAGCAGCGCCTCGGACCGGGGCAGATGTATGCCGCAATGGGCACACTGCACCATGGCCTCGGCCGGCGCACGCGAGCCGGCAGGCCGCGCCTGTGCGCCGCGGCGCCCGGCGCCGGCGGCGCGGTCGTGCCCCGCTTCGCGCCGGGCCGCGCGGGTGTTGGCCATGCGCCAGACGATCAGCACCGCCAGCACGATCAGGAACCACAGCAGCAGCTTGCCCACGTCAACCTCGATGCAGAATCACTTCCAGCACGAACCGGCTGCCCGTGTAGGCCAGGATCAGCAGCGCGAAGCCGGTCAGCGTCCAGCGCAGTGCCACGCGGCCGCGCCAGCCATGGATGCGGCGGCCCAGCAGCAGCACGCCGAACGTCAGCCACGACAACAGCGTGAAGACGGTCTTGTGATCGAAGGGCAGCACCTGGCCCGTCAGCGCCATCGAGGCCACCGAGCCCGAGCCCACCGCCAGCGTCAGCACCACGAAGCCGATCCCGATCACGCGAAACAGCAGGCGCTCTTGCACCAGCAGCGGGGGCTGGGCGTCGAGCACGCGGCCGACGATGCCCTGCTGGCCGGGCGCGGATTGCGGGCGATGCAGGTGGTTGTCGAGCAGCGCCATCAGCATGGCCTGCAGCGCGGCCACCGTCATCAGCCCATAGGCGGCCAACGCGATCAGCAGGTGGGTGCGCAGCCAGCCGCTGTCGGCGTGGGCGACGAACACGCCCTGCGGAAAAAGCGCGGCCAGCACGGTGACCAGGAACCCGGCCGGCACCAGCAACAATTGCAGGCCGTCCAGGCGCACCATCAGGCTTTCCAGCCAGAACACCACCAGGCCCAGCCACACTGCGGCCGACAGTGCCAGGGCCCAGCCGATGAAGAGCTGGCCTTCTCCCAGCATGGATTCGTACAGGCCCAGGCCGTGCAGCACCAGCGCGCCCAGCAGGCACAGCCGGGCGGTGCGGCCCGCCTGTTCGACGCTGTCCGACCCCAGGCGCAGCCGGCGCGTCAGCGCGATGCCCAGCACCGCATAGGCCAGAGCCGCTGCGCCGTGAAATACGAAGCCTGGTGACATAGAAACCGTAGGTCCGGATGAGGATGCGGCGGCGCCAGCCGGCAGGCGGCGCCGCCGTCGCATTGAACGGGATAGTGTAAGCCGAAATGCGGGTCAGGCTCGATAGCCTGGGGCCTTACGTCCCGGGCATGGAGGGGGCCCCGCCAGGACGAATCCGGGATAACCGCCGGCGCCGCGCCGCCGGTGAAATACAATGCCGGATGACATACACCCGTCGTCCGGACGGGGTCGCCGCGGCATCCGCCCGCCGGCGGCCGGCGACCCCCTTGTGGCCCGCCCGGGCGGCCAGCCAGCGCATACGCCCCTCATCATGCTCGACAACCTCACCCAACGACTGTCGCGCGTCGTCAAGACGCTGCGTGGCGAAGCCCGCCTGACCGAGGCCAATACCCAGGAGATGCTGCGTGAAGTACGCATGGCGCTGCTGGAGGCCGACGTGGCGCTGCCCGTGGTGCGCGATTTCGTCGCCCGCGTCAAGGAAAAGGCGCTGGGCGAGGACGTCGCCGGCAGCCTGACGCCCGGCCAGGCGCTGGTCGGCGTGGTCCACAAGGAACTGACGGCCCTGATGGGCGGCGACCTGGGCCCCGGCGCCGGCGAGCTGTCGCTGGCGGTGCAGCCTCCGGCCATCATCCTGATGGCCGGCCTGCAGGGCGCGGGCAAGACCACCACCACCGGCAAGCTGGCCCGCTGGCTGGCCGAGGGCCAGCACAGCCAGGGCGGCCGCAAGAGCGGGCGCAAGAAGGTGCTGGTGGTCAGCGCCGACGTGTACCGTCCCGCGGCCATCGAGCAGCTCAAGACCGTCGCCGCCCAGGCGGGCGTCGATTTCCTGCCTTCGGACGCCAGCCAGAAGCCCGAGGACATCGCCCGCAACGCCGTCGAGCACGCGCGTCGCCACCATTACGACGTGCTGATCGTCGACACGGCCGGTCGCCTGGGCATCGACGAAGCCATGATGCGCGAGATCCGCGCGCTGCACGACCTGGTCAATCCGGTCGAGACGCTGTTCGTGGTCGACGCCATGCAGGGCCAGGACGCGGTCAATACCGCGCGCGCCTTCGCCGACGCCCTGCCGCTGACGGGCGTGGTGCTGACCAAGCTGGACGGCGATGCGCGCGGCGGCGCGGCGTTGTCGGTGCGTCACGTCACGGGCAAGCCGCTGAAGTTCGTCGGCGTGTCCGAGAAACTGGACGGCCTGGAGCCGTTCCATCCCGACCGCATGGCGCAGCGCGTACTGGGCATGGGCGACATCGTGTCGCTGGTCGAGCAGGCGCAGAAGAACATCGACATCGCCGAAGCGCAGAAGCTGGCGACCAAGATCAAGTCGGGCAACAAGTTCGACCTGAACGACTTCCGCGACCAGCTGGGCCAGGTCAAGAAGCTGGGCGACATGGGGTCGCTGCTGGAGAAGCTGCCCGCGCAGTTCCAGCAGGCCGCCGGTCAGCTGCAGGGCGGCCAGGCCGAGAAACAGATGCGCCGCACCGAGGGCATCCTCAATTCGATGACGCCCGGCGAGCGAGCCAAGCCCGAACTCATCAAGGCCTCGCGCAAGCGCCGCATTGCCGCCGGCGCCGGCGTGCCGGTGCAGGAGGTCAATCGCCTGCTGTCGCAGTTCGAGCAGATGCAGGGCATGATGAAGCAGATGAAGAAGGGCGGCATGGCCAAGATGATGCGCGCCATGGGCGGCATGAAGGGGCTGGGGCGCTTCGGTCGCTGAAGGCTTGGCGGGGCGCCCGACGCGACCGTCCTTCCTGACGCCGCAGCGGGCCGGATCGCCGCCCGGCGTCGTCAACCAGCTGCCCAGCGAGATCGAGAAGGTCATGAAGAGCGACGCCTTCCCTCAGCAGGCCGCCGGGCAGGGCGCCGAGGCGCGGTTCATGGGGCCCGAGGCACTGGGCGACTACACCCGCGCCAAGCTGGCGTGCTGAACAAGGTGGTGAAGGCGGCCAACATCACGGCCGAGTGACGCGCCGGTGAGCCAAGGCGGGCTTAGCCCGCCAGCGCCGTTGCCTGGATCTCCACCAGGCTGCCGTAATGCAGTTGCGGCGACACCGCCACCGTGCGCGCGGGACGGTGCTCGCCCAGCATCTCCGCGTACACGCGGTTGACCTCGGGCCAGTGCGCCATGTCGCTGACGAACACCGTGACATTGACCAGGCGGTCCAGTCCCGAGCCGGCCGCGTCCAGCACGTGGGCCACGTTGCGCAGCGCCTGGCGTGTCTGCGCGGCGATGCCGTCGGGCAGATCGCCGGGTTTTGCCGGATCGAAGGGGAGTTGTCCCGCCAGGAACACGAAGCCGTTGGCGACGATCGCCTGGCTATAGTGGCCGCCGGGCGCGGGAGCCCGGGAGGTAAGTACGGATTTCATCTTAGGAACGCCGCCGGGCGGCATGAAGACAGGGTCATTGCCCATTTTGCTCCAGGAAGTCCAGCAGCAAGCCATTGAAGCGGTCGGCGCTGTCCAGCGAAGAAATGTGCGCCGCCTCCGGAATCAGTTCGTAGCACGCGCCGGCGATGCCGTCGGCCACCTCGCGGGCCTGCGCGGGCGGGAACAGCCTGTCCTGCCCGCCGGCGATCACCAGCGCGGGTTGGCGGATCTCGCCGAGGCGCCCACGCACGTCGAACTCCCGCATGCCGCGCGCCACGTTGATGAGCGAACTGCCATCGGCACGCGCGGCCAGCCGGCACCAATTCTCGAAAGTGGCCTTGCCGGCTCCGCTGCCGCGGAACGCTTCGGCCAGCATGTTGGGCCAGGTGGCCTGGAAGCGCTTCAGCGGCCCCTGCGGCTGCAGGAACAGCTCCGTCCAGCCTTCCACGGCCGCATACAGCTCGGGTGTGGAGAAGGTGGCGCGCGAATTCGCCACCACGATCGCATCGACACGCGAGGCGTGGTCCAGCGCCGCCTGCTGCGCCACCATGCCGCCTAGCGACAGGCCGCACACCGCGACGCGCTCGATCTTCAGGTGGTCCAGCAGCGCCATCAAGTCACCGCCCAGATCCGCCACGGTGGTTTTGTTCGTGGCCGGGCCGGACAGGCCGTGGCCGCGCAGGTCGGGCACGATGACCTGATAGCCGCTGAAGGCCAGCGCGGCCATCTGGTGCATCCAGGCCAGGCCCGCGTTGGTGAAGCCGTGGACCAGCGCCACCGGCCGGCCCTCGCCCAGCGCCACATAGTGCAGCCGATGCCCGGCATGCGTGAAATAAGGCATGTTCAGCTCCTTGCGCCGCTCAAGGCGGCCGTGATGTCTTCCAGCGACTTGCCGCGCGTCTCATAGCCCAGTACGTAGCCGCCGATCGAGCCGATCAACAGCACCACACCCATGACCACGAAGAATGTATACCCCGGCGCGCCGGTGCCCAGCAGCCAGCCCAGCGCGGGGGCGGCCACGATGCCGCCGATGCGCTGCCACGAGGCCGCCCATCCGGTGCCCGCCGCGCGAAAACGTGTGGGATAGATCTCGCTGGTGTAGGCGAACAGCGGTCCGCCTGCACCGCCCGAGGCGAACAGCGCGGTCAGCGCGCCCAGCGTCAGGATGGCGGCTGGGGTCTGAGCCTGGCCCCAGGCGAACATCAGCAACCCGCCTACGCCCAGCATCAGCGATACCGTGGCCCGCCGCCCCAGCTTGTCCAGCAGCAGGCCGCCCGCCAGGTTGCCCAGGGCGCCGGCACCCGTGATGATGCCGGTAAAGGCAAAGCTGCGTACGATAGGAAAGCCCATCTTCGCGAATATCGACGGCAGCCAGATGGCCAGGCCGAAGAACACCGCGCCGCCGGTGAATTGCATCAGCCAGATGCCCAGCGTGGGTTTCAGGTAGCGGCCCGAAACGATCTCGCGCACGTGCGCCGGCTGCGGCGCGGGCGGCCGCGTGCGGGCGGGAAGACTGGCTGGGTCCACCGTGCTCAGCCCGTGGACGATGCCCGCGGCCTCTTGCAGCTTGCCCTTGCCCACCAGGAAACGCACCGATTCCGGCAGGCGTGCCCACATCAGAAGCAGCAGGATCCCGGGCAGGGCGCCCACCACGAACATGCCGCGCCAGGTGTATTCGGGAACGACGGCGATCGCCACGAACGAGGCGAAAAAGCTGGAGGCCTGCCAGAAAAACACGCTGGATGCCAGCAGCAGGCCGCGCCGGCGGGTGGGCATGAATTCGGACAGGTACGTGAAGACCAGCGGCACCTCCGCGCCCAGGCCGATACCCTGCAGAATGCGCAGCGTCAGCAGCGACGTGTGGCTCCATGCGCAGGCGGTCGCCAGGCTGAGCAGGCAGTACGCCAGGATGGACGCGATCATCGCCCGGCGCCGGCCATAGCGGTCGGCCACCAGGCCCACCAGCGTCGAGCCCGCGAACATGCCCAGGAACACGCTGGAGGCCAGCACGCCGGCCTGCGGCGGCGTCAGCGCGAAGGCCGCGATGATGCCCGGCAGCACCAGGCCCATCATGTTGATGTCGAATCCGTCGAAGAAATGGCCGAGCGCGACCGTCGTGTACATCCGCCGGTGGCGGGGCGTGAATGCCGATTGGTCGAGGCTGTCGAGCAGGCGGTCGGCCTGGCCCTGTGCCGCCGCGGCATCGTGGCTGCTGTTCATCTGGTTCCCCTAGAGTCTGGTTCGCACGGCCCCCGGCCGGCTGGACAATTTGACTGCTAGCTAGACTAAATGTCAAACACAAAGACAAAATGTCCAGGTCTCGCAGATGTGGCTGCCTATAATCCGGTGGCAGTCCACCCGCCATCACCATGCCCGCCAGGAACCGATGACCTCACGCAAGCCCGCCGGCGCCAAGCCCCGTCTCGCGAAACCACAGACCGCAAGGCCCTCGGCATCCGACGCGGATCTGCGTCTGGCAACCCTGGCGCAGGTGATCGGGCCGATGGCGCAGACACTGGGCGAGCACGTCGAGATCGTGCTGCACGACTACCGCCGGCCCGAGCATTCAGTGGTGGCCGTGGCGGGTGATGTCACGCACCGTCGCGTGGGCAGCGCTATGTCGGAGATCGGCCTGGCCGTGATGGCCGAGGGCGACGATGCCTCCGATCGCTTGAACTACCTGGCGGCCACGCCTTCGGGCCGCATCGTCAAGTCGTCCACCATCGTGCTGCGCGATGCGCGCGGCAAGGTGTTCGGCGCGCTCTGCATCAACCTGGACATCACGGAGCTGCGCCAGGCCGCGCATGTGCTGGCCGGCATGCTGGGGGAGCCCGCCGCGGCGCCGTCACCCACGACGTTCGTCGACGACATCCGGGAAGTGATCGATACGGTGCTGGCCGAGCAGTTGGGCGGGCGCAGCGGCGGTGCGCTGTCGCGCGCGGACCGGCTGGAGATCTTCCGCGCGCTGGACCAGCGCGGGGTATTCGGCATCAAGCGGGGCCTGTCGGAAGTGGCCGAGCGCCTGGGGATTTCGCGCGCCACGGGCTACACCTACCTGCAGCAGGTGCGCGGAGGCTGAGGCCCGGGTTTCTTGTACGCGGGCGGGCCGCTCAGCCCCCGCCCACCGCCACCACGATTTCTATCTGGTCGCCCTCGGCCAGCGCGGTGTGTCCGTGCTGGCTTTTCGGCACGATCTCGCCGTTGCGTTCGACGGCCACCCGCTTGCCGGCGTAGCCCAGCGTTTCAAGCAAACCGATGACGGTGGTGGGGCCAGGCAGCTCGCGGGCCTGGCCGTTCAGGGTGATGTGCATGGCGGAATCGTTGTACGGGTCAGTCGTGCGCGGCATACATGTCGGTCGCTTCGATCAGGCGCGCCAGGATGCCGGGCTCGTCGAAGGCGTGGCCGGCGTCGGGCACCAGGTGAAAGCGCGCCTGCGGCCACGCGCGGTGCAGTTCCCAGGCCGTGCGGGCGGGCGTGCAGGCGTCGTAGCGGCCCTGCACGATGGTGCCCGGGATGCCGTGCAGCCGGTGCGCGTCGCGCAGCAGCTGGCCGTCGCATTCCAGGAAGCCGCCGTGCACGAAATAGTGGTTCTCGATGCGCGCGAAGGCCAGCGCCGCGCGGTCGGCCGCGTGGCTCTGCTGGTGGCGCGGGCTGGGCAGCAGCGTGATGGTGTTGTCTTCCCAGCGGCTCCAGGCCTTGGCGGCGCGCAATTGCTCGGCCGGGTTGCTGCTGGTCAGGCGCTTGCGGTAGGCGGCGATCATGTCGCCGCGTTCTTCCACGGGGATGGGCGCCACGTAGTCTTCCCAGTGGTCGGGGAACAGCCACGACGCGCCTTCCTGGTAGAACCACAGCAGCTCGGCGCGGCGCATGCCGAAGATGCCGCGCAGCACCAATTCGCTGACGCGCTCGGGGTGCTTCTGCGCATAGGCCAGCGCCAGCGTCGACCCCCACGAGCCGCCGAACACCAGCCAGCGCTGCGCGCCGGCGATTTCTTCGCGCAGCCGCTCGATGTCGGCCACCAGGTGCCAGGTGGTGTTGTTCTCCAGCGAGGCATGGGGCAGCGAGCGGCCGCAGCCGCGCTGGTCCAGCAGCAGTACGTTGTAGCGGCGCGGGTCGAAGAGCTGCCGGTGCACCGGCGAACAGCCGCTGCCCGGTCCGCCATGCAGGAACACGGCGGGCTTGCCCTCGGGATTGCCGCACAGCTCCCAGTACACCTGGTGGCCGTCGCCGGTGTCCAGCATGCCGTGGCGATACGGGTCGATCGGCGGATAGAGCATGTCAGGCCACTCGCTTGAATATCAGGTCCCACACGCCGTGGCCCAGTCGCAGGCCGCGCGTCTCGAACTTGGTTTGGGGGCGGTAGTCGGGCCGCGGGGCGTAATCCTGCACCGTATTGCGCAGCCGCGGCTCGCCACTGAGGACTTCCAGCATCTGCACGGCGTATTCCTGCCAGTCGGTGGCACAGTGCAGGTACCCACCCGGCGCGATGCGGCTGGCCAGCAGCGAGACGAACGGCGGCTGGATCAGGCGCCGCTTGTGGTGCCGCTTCTTGGGCCACGGATCGGGAAAGTACACGTGCACGCCCGCCAGCGAGTCGGGGGCGATCATGTCGCGCACCACTTCCACGGCGTCGTGCTGGATGATGCGCAGGTTCTGCAGGCCGCTGTCCTCGATACGGCGCAGCAGCGAACCGACGCCGGCATTGAAGACTTCCACGCCGAGGAAATTATCGTCCGGCCGTGCCAGGGCGATTTTCTCGGTGGTCTCGCCCATGCCGAAGCCGATTTCCAGGATGGTGGGCGCCTGGCGGCCGAAGGCCGCCGCGGTGTCCAGCTGCCGTGGGGCGTAGGGGATGGACCAGCGGTCCAGCAGCCGCTCCAGCGCGTCACGCTGGCCCTGGGTGATGTGGCCGCGGCGGTGGACGAAGCTGCGGATGTGCGTGGCGCCCGGGCTGGCCGGGGCGTGGCCGGCGGGCTCCAGGGCCGCCAGCGTGCCGGGGGACGCCGCCTGCGGCGGGGTCGGTTGGTCGGGGGAATTCGTGTTCATAGCCGGGATTGTAGTGGCCCCCGGCCCGGCCGGCAGCCACCCGCTGGGACGGCTGCGGCGGTGGCGCGCCGGCCCCGGGGCGGCATCGCTCCGGGGTCGGATCCGTTCGCCTAGAAGCGGTGGCGCATGCCCACGCTGACCTGGGTGCGGCCCATGTCCTCGTCGAGGGCGAAGTCGCGCGTCTCGCTGTGGTTGACGAAGGCGTACAGGTCGGTACGCTTGGACAGCTCGTAGTCGTAGCCCAGCGCCGCCACGCGGATCTTCGAATTCGTGCTCTGCTGCCACGATGCCAGGATCGACCCAGCACCGCCCACCGGCACCTTCACGCCGGCCGTCCAGGCGTTGTCCTTCTCGAAATTGCGCGACGGGCCCGCGTTGGCGTCGTTGACGCGACCCAGGCCGGCGTACACGCGCACCACCTCGAAGTCGTACGAGCCGCCCAACTGCCAGTTGGTCGAGTTGTGCACCTGGCGGGTGCGGGTGTTGCGCTGTTCGTTGACATACAGGTGTTCGTAGGTCAGGGCCACGCGCAGCGGTCCCTTGCCGTAGCGCACGCCGGCGGTAAGCATGCGGTCGTTGTCGCGGGTCGCGAATTCTTCGTCTGCCTGGTCCACCGCATAGCTGTAGCCCACCGCGGCCTCGAAGCCCCCGATCTTGGGCGAGCGGTACATCACCATGTTGTCGGCGATGCCGCTGCTGCCATAGTCGCCGTCGTTGTAGCCGAAGGTGGTGCCCACGGCGGCGCGCGACCAGGCGATGCCGAACGGCGAGGCGGCGGCGCCCCACTCGCGGCCCAGTACCCACTGGCGGCCCAGGCGCAGTTCGCCGTACTGGTCGTTGGCCAGGCCCACGTACGCCCAGCGGCCGAACATGCGGCCATCCTGTGCGAAGGTTCCATTGTCGGCGTTGAAGCCGTTCTCCAGCTGGAACACCGCCTTCCAGCCGCTGCCCAGGTCTTCCGCACCGCGCAGGCCGAAACGCGAGCCCGACACGTTGCCGCTGTCGATGCTCTGGGCCGTGGCGCCCTTGGCCTCGTCGTGGTCGTACATGTAGCCCAGGTCGATCAGGCCGTACAGCTCCACCGTGGACTCGGCGTGGGCCACCCCCGTGGCCGCGGCGAGTGCCGCGGCAAGGATCAGGGTGGGTGTGAGGTTCTTCTTCATCGCTTGCTCCTCCGTTGAGTAAGACTGGTCCATGGCCGCGGCACGACGCGGCCCGGCGCGCCGCCTTCCGGCGGCGCGAGGGTTCAGAAAGGGATCGGGGATGTCCTAGGGCGCGGGGCAGGGCTGCACGTTCTGTGCCGCCGCGGCGGCCATTTCCGTGTTCTTGTGGCCGGCGTCGGCCACGTGCTGCAGCCGCCAGCCCAGCTTCTGGCCGCGCGCGGCAGCCAGTTGCTGCGCATGGGCGTAGAAGCGCTCGCCGCGCGTGCGGCGGTCGGGCCCCTGGGCCGCGGCGCCGTCGGACTTGCGCATCACGCCGCCCGTCTGCACGTCGTCGTCGCCCAGCATCAGCACGAATGGCGCGCGTAGGAAAGCATCGAGCTGCGCCTCGGTGTAGTTCGGCACGCCGCCCAGGCCATAGGGCCATTGCACGTCGCGGTCGGGATAGGTGTACCAGCCGGGGTTGGCAGCCATCACGCGGCAGGCCTTGCTGCGGGCCATGAACAGCGTGAAGCGCTGCGCGAACTGCGCGCCCGCGCCGTGGCCGTACAGCGTGTAGCCCGCCTGGCGCGTGCCTTCGCGCCGCGCGAAGTCGGCGAACACCGCGTCGGGCACGGCGAAGCTCCATTTTTCCGGCGTGTTGGCCTGCTTGGGCAGCGCGCGGCCGATGGCCTCTTCGTGCGTCTCGGCGTGGAACACGTTGCCGAGGTTGTAGCCGTTGGCGCCGCGATAGCTCTCGCGGTCGAAGTGCGGCACCAGCACCATCAGGCCCCGGGCGCGCGCCTGCTCGATCCAGCCGTCGCGGTACTCGTCGGCGTTGCGCTTGAGCCCGTGCAGCACCACCAGCACCGGCGTGTCCGCGCTGAAATGCTCCGGCTTGAAGTACGAGATCTGCACGGGGCGGCCCGTGGCCGGGTTGTCGAATTCATACGTTCCCGAGCCCGCGGCCAGTTCGGCCCGCGCGCCGGCGCCGCCCAGCGCCAGCCACGCTGCCGTGCAGATCAGCAAATATCGTTTCACCCGTGTCTCCTGTGCTTGTGCGTCTGGTTGCCAGATCGCTCTGTTTGTGTGGAATCGTTGTTGGGCTTCTGGCATCCTATCGCCGATGACTGCACCGAATATTCGAATTCAGCCATCACCTCTTCCAAATAATCGAAAGGTCCGGGTCTGAAGCTGGCACCGGCCCGCGATGCACCATGAACCTGAAATCGCTGCGCCTGTTCCGCCTCATCGTGCTGCACGGCTCCCTCGCCTCGGCCGCTGACCGTCTCTATCTCAGCCAGTCGGCGGCCAGCCGGCTGATCTCGCTGCTGGAAGACGAACTGAACCTGAAACTCTTCACGCGCGCGCGCCGCCGCCTGAATCTCACTCCCGAAGGCGAGCTGTTCTTCCAGGAGGCCGAGCAGATCCTGATGGGCGTGGACGAGCTGCCGCGCATCGCCGAGGACATCCGGCGCAAGAACCGCGAGAAATTCACGCTGGTCACCTCCGTGCCCCTGGGTACCTGCCTGGTGTCGCCCGCCATCAGCGACATGCGGCGGCAGGCGCCGGATTTCGACTGCCGCATCCACATCGAAGGCCGCTTCGACATCGAGAACAAGGTGGCGCAGCGCCGCTACAACCTGGGCCTGCTGTCGCTGCCCATCACCAACGCGCTGGTCGAGCTGCACATCGAGCCCATCCTGCAAGTGCGGGTGGAGGTCCTGCTGCCGCGCGACCATCCGCTGGCTGCGCAGGAGACCATCGAAGCCGAGGCGCTGGCCGACGAGCCGGTGGTGTCGCTGCAGCCGCACCAGCTGTGGCGCCGTCGGCTGGATGAGATCTACGCCGCCATCGGCGTGAAGCCGCGCATCGCCATCGAGACCACCTCCACGCTGATGGTCCAGCAGCTGGTGCGCGACGGCAATGGCATCTCCATCATGGACCGCACCAGCGCGCGGCTACTGCCCGACGACAGTGTCGTGTTCCGGCCGGTGTTGCCCGAGCGCTGGGTGACCTACGCCTGCATTTTCCCGCCGGCGGGCCGCCCGCCCCTGGCCGACCTGTTCGTCGATTGCCTGCGCGCTTACGTGCGCCGCCTGTGCCGCGAGGACGACGAGGCGGCGCCCAGTTTCCGGCTGCTACGGCCGGAAGACGGTCATGCCGCTGCCACGGGCTGATGGCGCGTGGCGGCCAACCGCAGTTCCTGCGCCACGCGGCGGGCCAGGTCGGCCGCGGTTAGCGCGATGCCCTGGCTGCTGCCCGTGTAGCGCGCAGGATCCAGCGCTTCCAGGATCTGCGCGCGGCTGAAGCCGGCGGCCACGTCCGCCTGCCCCTGCAGCACGTCGACCAGCGCGCAGCCGCTGCGGCGCGCT
>Ga0182737_1000873_pt1 | contig 34977 bp, 32 predicted proteins | sample eDN5th30CBELigOP_FD_128878 | JGI IMG/M metagenome (GOLD analysis project Ga0182737, IMG submission 128878) | Enriched Organic Plus compost microbial communities from Emeryville, California, USA - eDNA 5th pass 30_C BE-Lig OP (version 2) (version 2) ... | reverse complement strand
GTCGGCGGCGTAGTACGCACCGACCTGCAGGGTCGCATAGCTGCCGAGTCCCGAGCCCCCGCCGGAGCCGTTGCCGTTGTTCAGCGGGTTGTTGCGGTTCCACCAGTTGTCGGGGCCGTTCTCTTCACGCATCCACTGCGTGATGACCGCGACGTTCGCGTCGGTCACGGGGAATCCGCCCTCGACGAGCACCAGCTTGGCCCAGTCGTGGTTCGTCCCGCCCTGCACGAGGGTCTCGGGGCCCGTCGAGGCGGTGTAGGACTCGCGGGACACCGCGGGCCGCAGTGTATTGGCGGCGATGTTCACACGCTGGACGTTGTCGTGGGCGGTCGACGCCGGCGATGCGTCGGCGAAGCCGCTCGGCGAGGTCGCCGGCGCGTCGAGCGGCGCGAGGGCGATGGTGCCGACGAGCGCGAAGACGGCGGATGCCGCGAGCGCACCGACGAGCCGACGGATGCCGCCGTGCGAACCCGAGCCCGCCCGCTTCGCGGGCGCGGCCGACCGCACCGCTTCGCGTTCCCGAGCGGCGCGTCGTTCCCCCGTCTGCGTGGTCGTCTGCTGGCGCATGCCGTGCCGAGAGTAGCAAACGAACCTCGAAGCGGGCACGCGCTCGGGCGCCAGACCTCATGCAGGGTGGTCTGGCGCCCGAGTGGGAACCGCCGACGGGTCGTCCGGCGGGGGAATGTGGTGAGCTGGCGCGTGCGGGGAACACCTTCCAGCTCGGTCCTTGTGACAGGTCCCCGAGTCATCGCTTGGCGAGCGATGGTGGGCCGGCGCGTGCGGGGAGCCACCTTCCGGCCCGGTGTCGTGCTCTCCCCGGTGTCTCCAGTATGGCATACCGATATACCAGGACGCAAGTCCCGCCTGGAAAATCTTTCGTGGCGCGCTCGATAGTCTGCCGAGGTGGACCTGAGCACCATTCGTCGCGCGCCCGATGTCGAAGGGCCGGGCCTGTCGGCGTCCGATGCGGCAGACCGGCTCATGCTCGACGAGGCGGCGCCGTACCTCGCCCGAGCGGCCGGCGTACCCGGCGCCCTCGTCGTCGTCGGCGACACCCACGGTGCCCTGACGCTCAGCCTCGTCGCCGATCATGACGCCTCGTCGGTCCGCGTGCATCAGGATGCCATGCTCGGCGAGCGCGCGATCCTCGCCAACGCCGACCGGCTCGGGCTCGCCCGAGCCGTGCAGGTGCGCCCTGCCGGGCCGTCGCTCGTGCGCGACGCCCGCGTCGTGCTCATGCGACTGCCCAGGTCCCTCGACGCGCTCGACGAGCTGAGCGCGCTCATCGCCGATCACGCGGCGCCAGACGTGGTCGTCCTCGCGGGCGGGCGGCTCAAGCACATGTCGACCGCGATGAACGATGTGCTGCGGCGCCGCTTCGGCCGGCTCGACGTCTCGCACGCCCGGCAGAAGTCGCGCGTGCTGATCGCCCGCGATCCGCAGCCCACGACGGGTGCCCGCCCACCGTGGCCGCGACGTACGTACGACCCGGAGCTCGATCTGAACGTCGTGGCGCACGGTGGCGTGTTCGCGGGCGCCGCAGTGGACATCGGCACGCGGTTCCTCCTCCGCCAGCTCGATTCCCAGCTCGCCGGTCCCGCCCCGGCGCATCCGCGGACGGCCGTCGATCTGGCGTGCGGCACCGGCATCGTCGCCGTCGAGCTCGCCCGCCGCTTCCCGGCGGCGCGGATCGTCGCCACGGATCAATCCGCCGCGGCGGTCGCGAGCGCGAGTGCGACCGCCGCGGCCAACGGCCTCGACGGGCGGATCGAGGTCGTCCGCGGCGACGGCCTCGAGTTCGCCGACGAGGCATCCGTCGACCTCATCGTGCTGAACCCGCCCTTCCATGCCGGCGCCGCGGTGACCACCGCACTCGCCGAGCGCCTGTTCGCGGAGTGCGGTCGCGTGCTCGCGCCCGGCGGCCGCGCGGTCGTCGTCTGGAACTCGCACCTGCGGTACCGTCCGGAGCTCGAGCGGCTGATCGGTCCGACGACGCAGCTCGCACGCAATCCGAAGTTCACGGTCACCGTCTCGACGCGGAGCGCGGGGTGACCGAAGATTCCCTGCCGGATCGCGGTGGACTTAGCAGAGTCGAGGGGGATGCACGTGCGCAGTGATCGTGTCAGGCTGGACGGGTGACGGAAACACTCGAACGCCTCGACCTCGACCGGGCGACGGACCCGGTGATCGAGCGGGTGTGGCGCACGATCGTGTGGGACGACCCGGTCAACCTCATGACCTACGTCACCTATGTCTTCCAGAGCTACTTCGGCTACCCGCGCGAGGAGGCCGAACGGCTCATGCTGCTCGTGCACCACGAAGGTCGCGCCGTCGTCGCCAGCGGCAACCGCGAGGCGATGGAACGGCATGTGCAAGCAATGCACGGCTACGGATTGCAGGCGTCGGTCTCGAAGGCTGATCCGTGATCGTCGCAGGTCGCACGGGCAGCGACGGGGTCCGGCTCGTGCTCGAGGCCGAGGAGGCCATGCTCCTCTCCGAGCTGGCCGACCAGGTCGACTCAGTCCTTCTGCTGGGTGCGGAGGACGACCCGGCACTCGGGCGTCTGCTGCCGAACGCGTATCCCGACGACGCCGACGCCGCGCGCGAGTTCGAACGGTACACGCGGGGCAGCCTCGTCGACGGGAAGCGTCAGGCCGCGCAGTCGGTGCGAGACGCGACCGCCGTGGGCGAGGGCGAGCGCCTCGTCGAGATCGAGCTCGACCAGGTGCAGGCCTGGGGCTGGCTCACCTTCCTCACCGACCTGCGGCTGATCCTCGCCGAGCGCGTCGGCCTGGGTGAGGAAGGCACGCCCGAGCAGGACGAGCAACGCGACGACTACCTGCGCGCCGCCTATGAGTGGGCCGGGTTCGTGCAGGGCTCGATGCTCGAGGTGCTCGACCCGACCGAGTCCTGACTGGCAGGCTTGGAGCCGATCGCGGCGGTCGCGCCGGGAGCGACCGCCGGGAAGGATCGAGGAACGCCATGTCGCAGGTGAGCACGCACACGACCGAACGCGCCGAGTCGTTGCGGAGGGTGCTGCGCCACCCCGCGGACACTGCCGAATCGCTCGAGTCGGTCGCGCTCGTGCTCGGCGCGATCGCGTTCGTCGTCGTCGGACTCGTCTCGTGGGCGGTCTTCTGGGGCCGGAACCTCCCGATCTCGGGCGCCGGGTCGCTGACGGAGTTCGTCGCCGTGACCTGCGCCTGCATCGGACTCGCCGGCTTCGTGTTCGGTCGGCTCGTGCTGCGCGTGCCGTCGCCGGGCGTGCGTGCCGGGCTCGGACCGGGACTCGCGGTCGCGGGAGAGCGGCTGCACTGGTTCGACCTCGTCGCGCTCGCGCTCGCGCACGCCGTGATCGTGCTGCTCGGGTGGGCGGGGCTCGGTGCGCTGCTCGAACAGAGCTTCATCGGCGCGGTCGTGTACGCGTTCCCCGGCGCGCTGCTCTCGGGCGTCGCCGCCGCGGTCACGATGTACGTCGTGTTCCTGTCAGCCGCGAGGCTCACGCCGATGCTGTTGTCGCTCGTGCTCGCGGTGTTCCTCGTGGTCGGCGCCCTGGCGAGCATGCTGAGCTCGAGCGACCCGCTCTGGTGGCAGAAGAACCTCTCGGCCCTCGGGATCACGAACGACGTGTCGGCCCTGGCGTTCAATCTCACGCTCATCATCGCCGGGGCGATCGTCACGACCATCGCGCGCTACGGCACGGCGACCCTGCCGACGTCGACGCCCCTGGACGTGCGCCGCCGCCGCCGCGTTCGGCTCGCGTTCGTCCTGATCGGGGTGTTCCTCGCGTGCGTGGGCATCTTCCCCGTGAACGAGTTCTTCTGGCTGCACAACTCCGTCGCGACCGGGATGGCCGTGGTGTTCGCGGTGCTCGTGTTCGCCCTGCCGTCGTGGGCGCCGTCGATGCCGCGTGTGTTCGTCCTGCTCGGGTACGTGTTCGTGGGTGTGATCGCGGTGCTCGCGGTGTTCTTCGCGACCGGCTACTACAACCTCACGGCGGTCGAGCTGGTCGCGGCGGTGCTCATCTTCGCCTGGATCATCCTGTTCCTGCGCAGCGCCGGAGTGATCCGGCGCAGTGCGCCGGCGAACCCGGTGGGCGACCTCGGGTCGGTCGCGGATGCGCCGGTCGCGGTGGCGGGTGCGCCGGTCGCGGTCGCGGGTGCGCCGGTCGCGGTGGCGGATGCCTCGGCGGGCACGCGTCCGAACATGACGGATGCCTCAGGCAGATTGCCCGAGGCATCCGGATCAGGTCAGCTCTGACCGTCAGGCCTGCACGTTGTTGGAGGGGTGCGCGAGTGCCTTCGCCTTCAGCAGGTCGTACTCCTGCTGCGAGATCGTACCGGCATCGAGGAGAGCCTTGGCCTTCGCGATCTCGTCGGCGGGGCTCGCCGACGTCCCGGCCGCCTGGCGGATGTACGCGTTGGTCGCCTCCTGGGCCTCGGTCGCGTCACGCTGCGCGCGCTCGGCCATGCCGCGACCGCGAGCGATGAGGTAGACGAGGGCGGTGAGGAAGGGGAAGAACAGCAGGAAGACGATCCAGACGGCCTTCCACCAGCCATTCAGCGCGTGGTCGCGGAACAGGTCGCTGATGATCGCGATGACGGCCCAGAGATACGCGATGAACGCGAAGATCCAGATCGTCCACCAGATGATGTCCCAGAAACTTTCCCAGAAGTTCATGGTCGGCCTTTCTTCAGGTACGGGGGCGCGGGGCACGGTTGCCCCTGGAGAAACATAGCGTGAGGCGAGGTGCGGTGTCATGACATACTCGGGTCACGAGTTGGCGCTTGAGACGGGGACGTCATGAGCCTGCAGCATCCCGAAGCAGAGGAGCCGGGACGGCCCGAGTTGCCCGCGCCGACACCACGACAGCTGCTCCTGCTCGCCGTCCCCGCCCTCGCCGTCGGGGTTGCGACCGCCCTGATCCTCTGGCTGCTCGACCGGGTGTCGGAGCTGCTGTCCGACGCGATCTGGACCCGGTTGCCCGACGCGCTCGGCGTCGACCCGTCCGGCTGGTGGATCCTCCTCGTGCTCACCACCACCGGCGTGTTGGTCGGGCTCGGGCTTCGGTTCCTCCCGGGGCACGGCGGCCCGGACTCGGCAACGACCGAGCTCATGGAGCCGCCGCTGCCGCTCAAGACCCTGCCGGGTCTTGCGGTCGTGCTGCTGCTCGGTCTCGCGGGAGGGGTGAGCCTCGGCCCGGAGAATCCGCTCATCGCCATCAACGTGACCCTCACCGTGACGGTGCTCGCGCGGCTCATGCCGGCCGTCTCGTCGCAGCTGGCCATGCTCATGGCCGCGGCGGGCACGATCGGCGCCCTCTTCGGCACGCCCGTCGGAGCGGCGCTGCTGTTCACGGGCACGCTCGCGGCCATTCGCGGGGGCGGTGCGCTCTGGGACAAGCTCTTCCTCCCGCTCGCGGCCGCGGCCGCGGGATCCGTGACCATGCACCTGCTCGGCACGCCGCCGCTCTCGTTCGCCGTGCCGGAGGACACCGTCGAGCCGATCGACTTCCTCCTCGGGATCGTCGTGGCGTGCCTGTGCACGATCATCGGGTTGGGTGCGAACCTGCTCTTCCCGTGGGTGCACCGCGCGTTCCACGCCCTGCGCCACCCGATCCTCATCCCGGCGGTCGGCGGCGTCGTGCTCGGTGTGCTGGGGATGATCGGGGGGCCGATCACGATGTTCAAGGGCCTCACCCAGATGGGTGAGCTCATCTCGAACGCCGACCAGGAGACCGCCGGTGACCTCGCCGTGGTCGCCGTCGTCAAGATCGTCGCGCTGCTCGTCGCCGCGAGCGCCGCGTTCCGCGGTGGCCGGGTGTTCCCGGCCACGTTCATCGGGGTCGCACTCGGCCTGCTCGCGCACGCGCTCATCCCCGGGTTCCCCATCGCCCTGGCGATCGGATGCGGCGTGATCGGGATCCTGCTCGTCGTGACCCGTGACGGCTGGATGGCGCTGTTCCTCGCCGCCGCGGTCACCGGCGACCTCGCGCTGCTGCCGTGGTTCTGTGTGATCGTGCTGCCCGCCTGGCTGCTCGTGTCGCGTGCACCCGAGTTCCGGATCGCGAATCCGACGTCGGCTCCGGGGTATTCCGGTCGGCGGCGACTTGGGCCATCATCGGCATCGGGGGCCGGTGCGCCCCCGACCGAGTGACCTGAACGTCGACGCGGGTCGCACCACGGGGCCCGGATCGCTCGGCCACGAACTGACGCTCTGGAGAGGAGTCGTCGTGTGGTGGAAGCGGAACCAGGGGACGCGGCGGAGCGCGCGATCGGCGCCCGACGTGTCGCGCCGCGGGACGGCGGGTGACGGTGAGGCGCGTGTCGGCGCGGCGGGTGCCGGTGGAGCGACGGGCGCCGAGGGGGTGACCCCGCATCGGACGGCGTACATTCTGCTCGGGCTCGGCGGCGCGACGGTCGCCGCGTTCGGGCTCGCGGGAATCGGCTCGATCTTCGCCGTCTCATTCTTCGCACTCGTGCTGACGATCTGCGTGTATCCGATTCGGTCGTGGTTGGAACGGCACGGGGTGCCGCGCGGGCTGGCGACGGGTGCCGTGATCCTCGCGGTCGTCCTGCTGCTGGGCGCCTTCGGCGCCGCGCTCTTCGTGTCCTTCGCACAGTTCGCCGCCCTCTTGCCGCAGTACACGGCCCAGCTGCAGGGGTGGGTCGACGATCTCGGGACGTGGCTGACGAGCGTCGGCTTCGGGCAGGCGCAGGTCGACAGTCTCGTCTCCGGGCTGGATCCCGGCGCGATCGCGGGGGTCGTCGGCGGCGTGCTCGGCAGCGCAGCGGGATTCGTGAGCGCAGTGGTGATCCTCGTGACCATGCTCATCCTGATGGCGATGGACGCGTCCTACGCCAAGACCCTGATCCGCGACCTGCGCTCCCGGAAACCGCTCCTCGCCGAGGCATCCGTCGGATACACCATCGGCGTGCGCCGATACATGGTGGTGACCACCGCGCTCGGCGCCGCGCAGGGTGTCGTGAACTGGATCGCGCTCGTGCTGCTCGGCGTGCCCGGTGCGCCACTCTGGGGTCTGCTCGCGTTCATCTGCAGCTTCATCCCGAACGTGGGCTACTTCATCGCGATCGTGCCGCCGCTCGTGTTCGCCGCCCTCGTGGGCGGCTGGCCGCTCGTCATCGCGGTGATCGTCGTCTACGGCATCGTGAACGGGGTCATCCAATCGATCATCCAACCGCGCGTGGTCGGCAACGCGGTCGCCCTCAGCCAATCGCTGACATTCTTCTCTGTGCTGTTCTGGGCGGTCGTGCTCGGGCCGATCGGCGCGATCCTCGCCATCCCCCTCACGCTGCTGGTACGGATGCTCCTCGTCGACTCGAATCCCGCCAACGCGTGGATCCGACCCGCGCTCGGGGACCTCGACGAAGCACGCCGTGTCATGGACGCCGAGGACGCCGCCGCCAAGGCCGAGCGTCGAAGCCGGCGTCATCCCGAGGAGCTTGCGGAAGCGTAGACCGCGTCCCATCCCATCCCCGCCGAATGTGCGATGTTGGTCGCGTCGACGGGCTGCTGACGACCAACATCGCTCTCTCAGCCGAAGCGAGCGGGGTGGGTAGCCGCGGCCTGGGTAGCCACGGCCGACTCGACGCGGCCCGTCGCCACCGCGTCGAGCAGTGCGGCGTGGTCGGCCTCCGTGCGGTCGGCGTACGAGGCCGCGAACGACGCCAGCGCCGCGGCGAAGGCACGCCCGCCTCCGACATACCCGGCGATGAGCGCAGGATCGCCGCCTCGAGCGTGCGCGCGAGCGAGCACGAGCCCGCAGTACTCGGCGTACAGCAGCATCGTCTCGGGCTCCATGCGTTCCGGCGCGAACGACCCCTTCCAGTCGCGGAACTGACGGACGTAGAAGTCTCGCTTCCGCCCGTCCAGCCCCTCCGCGGTGGTCCAGCCGAGCAGCACATCGCTGAGGGACTGCATGATGTGCGCGCCTTCGACCACCCGCCGGCCCTGGTGGCCGTACGTGCTCGGCACATCCTCGGGCTCCAGAACCGAGCGCTGCGCCTCCTTCGCCTGCAGCACGAGCAGATCGTTCCGCCCGGCACCGCGCAGCAGCGCGATCCATGCGCGGGTCCCGACGCTGCCGACCCCGACCACCTTGAACGCCACGTCGACGGGGCGATACCGGTCGAGGATGAGCCGGCGGTGCGGCGGCAGCGACATCTGATATCCAGCCAGGATGTCGCTCAGTCGCTGCCGTACCACGTCGGGGTCCGCCTCCTGTCGCTCGACGAGGTCACGCAACGGCAGCACGAGCGGCGCGTCCGAACGGAACCGCAGCTCACCGTCCACCTCTTCCGCGAGCGCGGCCGCCGCGCTCCGACTGTCGCGGCCGACGGTCTTCTCGATGAGCTTCCGGCCGCGCTTCGCCGCCCGAGCCGGGAGTCGAGGGGACAATGACTCCAGCACCTGTCGCGCATCGAGGTGCGAGGCGAACAACGCCATCGTCGGCATCGATGAGGCCTCGTCGACGGCCGCCGCGTAGGCGCGAGCCATCCGCTCGACGATGCGCCGGCGCACGACCTCCTCGAACTCGCGAGCTCGCGCCGCCACCTCGAAGCTCGCCGCCATCCGCGCGACATCCCACTCGAAGGGACCTGTTGCGCTCTCATCGAAGTCATTGAGGTCGAGCACGAGCGAACGCTCCGGAGACGCGTACAGGCCGACATTGGCCAGGTGTGCATCGCCGCAGAGCTGGGTGACGAGGCCAGTCGACGGGCGCTCGTGCAGATCACGCGCCATCACCGCGGCGGCGCCCCGGAGGAACGCGAACGGCGACGCGCCCATGCGCTCGTACCGGATGGCGATCAACTCGGGCACCCTCGTGAGCGCCTGCGATTCGAGGACCGCGACCGCGTCGCGATCGCCGGGGCCGAGCAGCGCCAGATCATCCAGCGGCAGCTCGTCACGCGCGGCCCGACCGATCGCACGGCGGGCCTTTCGTGTCATCGTCGTCGCCGTTTCGTCGGACATCATGAACGTGGTCGCGGCCTCAGCCATGATCTACCCCCTCGGACCGAGCACCGCGGCGGGCGCGAGGACCGCGTCGGTGAAGCGGATGAACAGCAGGATCCAGCCGAAGATGACGGCGAACGCCACGAGCTCGAACGCGGTCAGGTTGTAGTACGCAATCGGCGGAGCGTACAACAGGAATCCGCCGATCAGCACGCCGAAGGTGACGTAGCAGATGACGAAGAATCGCTTCGGCATCCCGTTCAGGATCGCCGGCGATCCGAGCACCATCGCCGCGAATGCCGCCGACATGCCCGCCGCGCACACATTGTGCAGCACCACATTGACGTCGAAGGGGAACACCCCGACACCGGCCAACATGAGCCCCAGAACGATGAACATCACGGAGACGAACCGCGGCGCCCAGCGGTGAACGAGGACACCCCGGGCCACGAGCGCGGCCAGGTCACGGTGCAGGTACAGCGAGAACGTCGCCACGAAGAACCCGGCCACGACCAGCGCCGTGTTGAACATCCACGCCGAGAAGTCGTCGGCGGTGCCGAGCTGGCTGAAATGATCACGCCACCAGTACGGGTCCGCAACCGTGGCGATGCTCGTCAGTGTGGCGACCGCCACGAACGTCACGAGCAGTGCCGCCAGTCGCCGGGTGCCGAGATCCGAGACCGACAACGCGATGAGGTACCCCGACGCGCCCGAGACGCTGGCGACTGCTGCGACCGCGATGAGCGGGTCGAAGACGAGACCCTGGAACCCGCGCTGCAGCAGCACGAACATCGCCACCGCGAAGATCGCGGCCAACACCGCGTGCACGAGCGCCACGGTGGTCGCATCCAACCCGAACTTCCATGGCGGGATCTCCAGCCGCCACCGCTGTTCAGGCCGCGCCCGAGACCGCCAGTACCCGACGAACGCCGCGATCAGCCCCCCGATGAACGCGGCGACACCCGCGACCGCGCCGACGGACAGCCCACTGCCCCAGAGCGGAACCTCGCGTCCGAAGAAGACGATGAGCGCACCGAGCCCGAACGCGACCGCCTCGATCGCTCCCACGACCACGGCATCGGTTTCGGTGCGCAGCCGCGATGACGGCCCGGCGGAAGCCCGGCGCCCGGCCGGCTCCTCGCCGTCGACCAGCACTTCGAGAGGTTCCGTCATGGCGTGAGTGACTGCGTGAGTCTGACTGCATGATACGAGCAGAACTGCCTCTATCGCGAGCCGAACATGAGCGATACTCTGCTTCCGGGTTCGGCATTCGGCGAGGGGGAGATCATGGCTGATTTCGAGTATGGGCCGGTGGAGATCCTCGTCGTCGGGTTCGAAGGCGAGCGCCCCGACGAGCCCACGTTCGACGCGATCGCCGACCTCGTCGAGGCCGGTGACATCCGACTGCTCGACGCGGTGATCATCTCTCGCGGTCAGGATGGCAGCGTCGACGCCGTCGAATTCGAAGATCTCGGTGATGAGCTCGAGATCACCGAGATCGAGCTCGAGGCGAGCGGACTCGTGGGCGAAGACGACTATCCCGCCCTCGCCGAGGTGATTCCGCCCGGCACGTCGGCGGCGGTGCTCGCGGTCGAACTCGTCTGGGCGAAGCGACTCGCATCCCGGTTCGCCGAGTCCGGGGGTGTCATGCTGCACGCCGAACGCATTCCGGCGCCCGTCGTCAACGCCGTGCTCGCCGAGGCGAGCGCGCAGGGCTCGGCGTAGTGCGCCGGGCCACCGTGCCGCCGCAGGGCGGCCGGACGCCACCAACTCCGGCAAGAAGGGACGACCAATGCCACTCATGAGGAGAGTCGGCCGACCGGGCCTCATCGGCATGGCCGCGCGCACCGCCGTCGTCGCGGGCACCGCGACCGCGGTGTCGGGCGGTGTGGCCAGGCATCAGCAACGCAAAGCCGAAGAGGAATATCAGGAGCAGTACGCCGCGCAGCAGGCGCAGGCGGAACAGCTCGCCGCGCAACAGGCCGCGACGCAGCAGGCGTCACCTCCACCGCCATCGTCCGCTGCTCCCGGTGGCGAGACCGACCTCGTCGCGAAGCTGCAGCAGCTCGCGGCCCTCAAAGATCAGGGCATCCTCTCCGACGCGGAGTTCGCCGCCGCGAAGGCCAAACTGATCGGCTGACGCCCCGACGGAGGCCGCGGTGGCATGACGTCGCGCCGGGCAGGTCGTTACGTCGCGCCGGGCGCGGTGTCCACCCCTTGATGCGAACACGGCGTGCGTCCGTACCATCAGTCATGACCGTTGCGTTGCGAGGCCTGTCCACCGTCGTGCCACCGACCGTGCTCGTGCAGGAGGAGGTGCGCGACGTGTTCGGCGCCCAGCCGGGGTTGAACCGGCTCGCGCAACGCATCATCACGACCTCCTTCGACGTCTCGGGGATCGCGACCAGGTACACCGTGATCGAGGAGCTCAGCCGCGACGCCCACCCGGCCGAACCGACGTTCTTCGATGACGAGACCGGCGATCTGCTCCTGCCGGGGACCAAGGCACGCAATGAGCTCTACGCGGTCGAGGCGGGCCGGCTCTACCTCGAAGCGGGGAGCGCGGCGATCGACGCCACCCCGGGGCTGACGGCGGCGGACGTGACGCACGTCATCACGGTCTCCTGCACCGGGTTCTACGCACCCGGCCCCGACTACCAGCTCGCGCGCGACCTCGGCCTCCGGCCCGGTGTCCAGCGCTACCACCTCGGTTTCATGGGTTGCTACGCGTCGATTCCCGCGCTCCGGCTGGCCACCCAGCTCTGCGAGGCGGATGCCTCGGCCGTGGTGCTCGTCGTCAGCGTCGAGCTGTGCACGCTGCACCTGCGGTCCTCGAACGACCCCGACACGATCGTCGCGTCGTCGCTGTTCGCCGACGGCGCGGGCGCCGGCATCGTGACCGCCCGGCCGCTCGAAGCCGGGGAGCGGGCGTTCGAGCTGGACCGGTTCGCGACCCGGATCACACCGGTCGGCGAGGGTGACATGGCCTGGAAGATCGGGGACCACGGGTTCGAGATGGTGCTCTCGAACGCGGTGCCCTCGATCATCGACGATCACGTGACGGAGGCGCTGGAGCCGCTGTTCGCACACGATCCCGCGCTCGCCGCGGCTCTGACGGCCGACACGTCGAGCGCGGCGATCGAGCACTGGGCGATCCATCCGGGTGGTCGGAGCATCCTCGACAAGGTGGAGTCGCGCCTCGCGCTGACCGAGGCGCAGCTGGAGCCCGCGCGTGCCATCCTGCACGACTTCGGGAACATGTCGAGCGCGACCGTCCTCTTCGTCCTGCGCCGCATCCTCGATCTGGCGAGCGCCGCCGACGGGGACCGCGTCGCCGCCATGGCGTTCGGCCCCGGCCTGACCGTCGAGACCGCACTGCTCACGGTTCGGGGCTGAGATGGGTGCTTGGCTCGCCGACCGCGATGCACACGCCCGCGAGCTGATGGATGACCCCGCGTGCGACCTCGCCATGCTGGAGCGCACGTACGAACGGTTCGGGATCGTCAACGCGGTCGTGTCCGGTCAGCGCGCGGTCTACGTGCGGTGGATCCGGCCGCGACTGCGCGCCCGGGCTGCGGTCGGCGACGTCGCGCGCATGCTCGACGTCGGCACGGGAGGTGCCGACCTGCCGCGGCGGTACGCGGCCTGGGCGCGTGCCGACGGGCTGCCGCTCGAGATCGTCGCCATCGACCCCGACGAGCGGGCACTCGAGTTCGCACGACGTCGGCCGGCGGTGCCGGGGCTCACCCTCCGGGCCGTGTCGACCCGTGAGCTCGTCGCCGCGGGCGAGTGGTTCGACGTGGTGACCTCGAACCACGTGCTGCATCACCTCGACGGGCGAGAGTTCGGGGCGCTGCTCGCCGACAGTGAGGCGCTGATGACCCCGGGCGGTGTCGTGGTGCACGGCGACATCGAGCGCACGCGGTACGGGTACGCGGCGTTCTGGCTCGGCACATGGCCGTTCCAGGCCAACGTGTTCCGCGGGTCCTTCATCCGCCCCGACGGATTGACGTCGATCCGGCGCAGTCACACGGCCGGCGAGCTCGCGGCCGCGCTGCCCGACGGCTGGCGGGTGCGCCGCGCGTTCCCCTCGCGGCTGGAGGTCGTCTGGGAGGCGCACGAATGAACGCGGCGCCTGGGCGGGCGACGGATGCGGTGCGCGGCCGGGCGACGGATGCGGCGCCTGAGTCGCGAACGGATGCGGCACCGGAGCAGGCCGGCGTGCAGGACGTCGTGATCGTCGGTGCGGGCGCGGTCGGCCTGCTGCTCGCGTGCCTGCTCACGCAGCGCGGGCTGCGCGTGGTCGTGCTCGAGCGTCGGACGAGCCCCGGCGCGCGCACCCGGGCCATCGGCATCCATCCGCCTGGGCTGCGAGCCCTCGATGCGGCCGGGGTCGGCGCCGAGGTCCGCCGCCTCGGCGTGCCGATCCGCGACGGCGTGGTCACCTGCGAGGGTCACGAGCTCGGGCGGCTCGCGTTCGCCGCGCATCCGATCTGGTCATTGCCGCAGTGCGACACCGAGGCCTTGCTCGAGGCGCAGCTCGCGTCCCTCGCGCCGCATGCGCTGCGCCGCGGCCACGCGGTGACCGGGCTCGTCGAGTGCGACCCGGCCGTCGAGCCCGGTCCGGCCGTCGAGCCCGGTCCGGCCGACCCGCCCGGTCCGGCCGACCCGCCCGGTCCGGCCGACCCGCCCGGCGACTGCGTCGAGGTGTGGTGCGATCCGCCCGTCGCGGGCGCGCCCCTCCGCGCCCGGTACGTCGTGGGTGCCGACGGCGTTCGCAGCGCCGTGCGCACACTGGCGGGCATCGGCTGGCTGCCGCGGCGCGGCAGCGCCGAGTACATCATGGGCGACAGTGACGACACGACGGATGCCCCGGCGACCGCGCTGCTCGGATTCGAGCCCGCCGGCGTGGTCGAGTCGTTCCCGCTGCCGGGAGGGCGGCGCCGATGGGTGGCGTGGGTCCGCCGTACGCCCGTCCCGCTCACGCCGTCGGCGCTCGCGACCGTGGTCGCCGCGCGCACCGGGGCATCCGTGGACCTGGCGACCGCGAGCGAACCGAGCGCGTTCTCGGCGCGTCAGCACCTGGCCGACCGCTTCGCCCGCGGCCGCATCGCGCTCGCCGGCGACGCCGCGCACGAGGTGAGCCCGATCGGCGGGCAGGGTATGAACCTCGGCTGGCTCGATGCCGTTCGGCTCGCCGACGAGCTCGAGCGCGCGCTTGCCGCCGGTGCGCCCAGCGCGCCGTTCGGCGCCTACGACCGAGCCCGGCGGAACGCGGCGCTCCGCGCCACCCGCCAGGCCGCGTTCAACATGGCGATGGGCGCGCCCGCGGCGGGCCGCCGGCTCCCCGCGCGCAACCGGCTCGTCCGGGTGCTGGCGGTCTGGCCGCTTCGCACGGTGCTGGCCTCGGCGTTCACCATGCGGCGCCTGTAGCCGCGGGTCAGACCCGGGTGAGCACGAAGAGCGGGATCTGCCGGTCGGTCTTCGCCTGGTACCCGTCGTAGTCGGGCCAGGCCTCGTTCGCGCGGCGCCACCAGATCTCACGCTCCGCGCCCTGGGCTTCGCGCGCCAGGTACTCGTGCTTCTCGGCGCCGTCCTGCAGCTCGACCAGGGGGTTCGCGAGGAGGTTGTAGTACCAGGCGGGGTGCTCGGGCGCGCCGCCCTTCGACGCCACGACCGCGTACTCGCCCTCGTGCTCCACGCGCATGAGGGCGGTCTTCCTGAGCTTGCCGGTCTTCGCACCGACCGTCGTCAGGACGATGATCGGACGCCCCCGCATGGTGTTCGCCTCGACGCCGCCGGTCTCCTCGAACGTCTCGGCCTGCGTGCGGGCCCACTCGGCGGTGCTTGGTGCGTATTCCCCCTGCAACGGCATGGATGCTCCCCTCAATCCGTGGTTCTCAACGTTAACCCTGCAGTGGCCTGGCGCATTCCGGCGCACGCGTGACGGCGGCGGTCAAGCCCAGGGGCACCGGTGGTGCGGCCGACGTACGATCGACCGGACGGGACGGGGTGCACATCATGAGTCATCGATACGGCGCTCACGGCGACGAGCCCGAAGTCATGAGCATCGGCATGCAGGCGGCGTTCGGCACCGGCATCGTCGGGGGTCCGCAGGGGCGCCGCGGCGGCGCTGGATGGCTCGACGACGGCGGGCACGACCCGGGCAGCGGGCCGAACGAGACCGCGGGAGACGTGGCAGAGGACATCCGTCACCTGCACGGCGAAGACGGCGACGGCGAGGACGTGGGGCTCGCGCCCGGCGAGTCCGACTGACGCGTCCGCTGTCGTCCCTTGCTCAGGGCCGTGCGCCGCCTCGGGAGCGGCAGGGCCCACGGTGACAGCTTCTCTTGCTCAGGGCCGTGCGCCGCCTCGGGAGCGGCAGGGCCACGGCGACAGCTTCTCTTGCTCAGGAATCCCTCGCGTTCCTCCGGTGTGTCGACGCCCGACACACCGGGACCTTGCTGCCGATTCCTGAGCAAGGATCGGGAGGGCTTTCCTGAGCAAGGATCGGGAGGGTTTTCCTGAGCGAGGATCGGGAGGGCGGTCGATCCGCTGCCCGGCTCGCGATAGCGTGTCGACGTGGATGACGTGCGCAAGACCTTCGCTTCGACGCCGACGCTTTCGGGGTCGCGCACTCGTCTGGAGCCGCTCTCGGCCGCGCATGCCGACGCGCTCGCCGAGGCCGTCGCGGTCGAGGAGCTCTGGCGCGCCTGGTACACCCGGATCCCCTCACCCGACGGCATGGGCGCCGAGATCGAACGCCGACTGGGGCTCCAGGCCGAGGGTCGGCTGGCTCCGTGGGCCGTCATCGACGCGCACACCGACCGCGCGGTCGGGATGACGACATTCTTGAACCTCGACCCGGCGAACCGCCGTCTCGAGATCGGTTCGACGTGGCTCGGTGTCGATGCGCAGCGCACGGGGATCAACGCCGAGGCGAAGCGGCTCCTACTCACGCGCGCGTTCGAGGAGCTGCGGTGCCTCGCGGTCGAGTTCCGCACACACTGGCACAACCATCAGTCGCGCGCCGCGATCGCCAGGCTCGGTGCGAAGCAGGACGGGGTGCTGCGCAAGCACTCGCTCATGGAGAACGGCACCGTCCGGGACACCGTGGTGTTCTCGATCACCGACGACGAGTGGCCGACGGTCAAGGTCGCGCTCGACGCCCGGATCGCCCGCCCACGACGCGGCTGAGCGGGACTGGGCGCCCGCCAAGGGGGTGAGGATCGGCGCGAGCGCTCACCGGTCGAGCGCGCGAAGCGCGAGCCAGGCGGCCACGCGGTCGTCGGGGTCGCCCATCGACAGCCCGGTGAGATCCTCGACCCGGCGGATGCGGCTCGCGAGCGTCTGCCGGTGGATGCCGAGCCGTTCGGCGGCGACGCCCCAGGTGCCGTGCTCGGCGAGGTACACGCGCAGCGTGCGAGCGAGGTCGTCGTGTCGGCCGTTGGCCCCCCGAAGCGGGTCGAGCACGGACGCGATGCGCGCGGCGTCACCGTCAGCCAACCGATCGAGCACATACGAGACCGTCGGCAGGGCGCGGTAACGCACGACCGGGCGCGCGTCGGTCACCGCGACCTCGAGCGCCTGCCGTGCCTCCTCGGCCGACCTCGCCAGGGCGTCGACCGGCGCGGATGAGCCGAGGCCGAGGCGCAACGGCGCCCGCATCTCGGGCGTGACGAGTTCGACCAGCCGGGCGAACTCGTCGGCATGGTCGTCACGGAGGAAGCCGAGAAGGTGTCCGCCCTCCTGGGTGACGACGTGCACCGAGCCCAGCTCGTCGAGCCAGCGCAGCACGAGCCGTTCGAGGTCGACCGACCGTGAGCGGGCCGTGAGTGCGAATGCCGTCAGCGTGCTGTCGAGCACGCTCCAGCGCCGGAGCAGCTCGGTCGCGGCCGGTCCGCCCGCGAGCAGCGTGCCGATCATCACCTCGCGGCCGAGGCGTTCCGTGGCCGTGTGATCGTGTGTGCGCAGGACCAGGTCGAGCAGCGCCGCCGCCTGCGACGCGAGGTCGCGGCTGCGACTGCGCGACCCCTCTCGTGACGCGATGACGAGGTACGCGGTGAGGTCCTCGCCCGGTCCGACGGGATGCACTTGAAGCCCCGGGTGCCGCACGCGGACGGGCCGGTTGAACGCGACCGCGACGGCATCCTGCACGTGTAGGCCACCCGCGCCGGCGGTCGTGATCACGCGCCCGTGGGGGTCCACGAGCACGGCCCAGCCGTCGAGCCGGTGCGCGAGCTCGGCGACCACGGCCCGAACGCCGCCGCGTCGCGCGACCTGGGTGAGGACTTTCGTCCCCGTGGTCACCCGCCGGTCCTCCGCGGCCTGGTCAATGGCGAGCAGGGCGACCAGACGCGGATGCAGCGCGTCCGCCGGGGTGTCCGCCGCGAGCACCGCCGTCGCACCGGCCCGCGCGAGTGCCGCCCGCAATCGCGGGGAGTCGTCGGCGCTGACGACCGCTGCGCGGGCCAGCGCGGACGCGCGGGCAGGCGTACGCAGGGCCCGGAGCAGCTCGGCCTGACCGGCCACGACGAGCGTCGCGAAGGCGGGATTGCCCACGACCGTGAACTCGTCGAGCCGCATGGCCTCGTCGACGGGCGCATCCGCCGGCAGGGTCCCCTCCAGGAGCTCGCCACGCACGGTAGCGGCGATCGAGCGCAGGTCACGGACCATCCGTCGAGTGTACAAAACCGTGGACAGTGCAGGACCGACTCATCATTTTTCGCAATGACGCCGCGGGAGTGCGCTGCCTAGCATCGGGCGACGGGATCACGCCCCCGACACGAGAGCACCAGGAGCACCATGAAAGCCATCGTCTTCACCGCACCGGACCAGGCGATCGAGGTCGCCGACGTCGAGCTCGCCGCGCCGAAGGCGGGCGAGGTCCGGGTGCGCATCGCCGCCGCCGGGGTCTGCCACTCCGACCTGCACGTGAAGCGCGGTGAATGGGACGCGCCCGCACCGCTCGTGATGGGCCACGAGGGCTCGGGCGTCGTGGCCGAGCTCGGCGAAGGCGTCACGTCGCTCGCCGTCGGCGACCACGTCGTGCTGAGCTGGGTGCCGCCGTGCGGCGAATGCCGGTACTGCCGCTCGGGCCACGAGGCGCGGTGCCAGAAGGTCGCGACGGTCGTCGCCCCCAAGGGCGTGCTCTTCGACGGCACCTCGCGGATCACGCGCGACGGTGAGCTCGTGCACCACTACCTCGGCGTCTCGTCATACGCCGAGGAGGTCATCGTCCCCGCGTCTGGCGCCGTCAAGGTGCGCGACGACGCGCCCCTCGACGCGATCGCGGTCGTCGGCTGTGCCGTCGCCACCGGGGTCGGCGCGGTGCTGAACACCGCGGCCGTCGAGCCCGGCTCGACCGTGGCCGTCATCGGGTGTGGCGGCGTCGGCCTGAACGTCGTCCAGGGCGCGAAGCTCGCGGGCGCCGAACGGATCGTCGCCATCGACGTCCGCCGCGACAAGACCCAGCTCGCCCTGCAGTTCGGGGCGACCGACCAGATCGACGCGTCGGAGGCCGACGCCGTCGAGCAGCTGTTCGAACTCATCCCCGACGGCGTCGACTACGCGTTCGACGCGATCGGCCGCACCTCGACCACCGAGCAGGCGATCCGCATGCTCGGCCTCGGCGGCGCCGCCGTGATCGTCGGCCTGCCGCCGACCGGCGCCAAGGCCTCGTTCGAGCCGCTCGTGCTCGCCGAGGCCGACCAGCGCATCCTCGGGTCGAACTACGGCTCGGTGCGCCCCTCGATCGACATCCCCGCGCTGGTCGACCGGTACATGGACGGCCAGCTCAAGCTCGACCCGCTCATCTCCGCGCGCCGCCCGCTCGCCGAAGCCGCCGAAGCGTTCGACGACCTCGAGTCCGGCGAGGCGCTGCGCACGTTGCTCATCCCGTAATCCGGAACCCACCAGAAGCCCCACCCACCCACCAACGTCCCACCTGACTCAATGGAGAGACCCATGTCTGCACCCACCACGACGTCGCAGGGCGCGCCGAACCCCGCCGCCGACGCCGGGCTCCGCCGCGGCGTCATGAGCGGTCCTGAGCTCGCCGCCCAGGCCATCGCCAATATCGCCCCGAGCGCGGTCATCGCGTTCACCGCGGCGGGGATCTACATCGGCGCCGGCAACGGCACGGTGCTCGCCTTCGTGCTCGCGACGCTCGTCATCCTCGCCGTCGGGTACTGCGTCGCCGTGTTCGCCAAGCGGCACGCCTCCGCGGGCTCGCTCTACACGTACGTCGCGAAGGGCCTCGGTCCGCTCGGCGCGTACCTGGCGGGCGTCGCGCTGCTCGTGGGCTGCTGGGGCATCGCGGCCGGCTCGCTCGGTGGGGCCGTCTCGTATATGAACCAGTTCCTCGTGTTGCTCGGCGTCCCGGCCGAGGGGCTCGGCTGGCAGATCGCGCTCGCCGTCGTGCTCGGCGGGCTCGCGACGCTGTTCACCATCCGAGGCATCCGGCTCTCGGCGCGCGTCTCGCTCGTGCTCGAACTCGTCTCGGTCGCGATCATCCTGATCCTGCTCGTGCTCGCACTCGTGTGGGCCGGCCCCGCCGCGTGGGACCCTGCGCAGTTCTCGTTCGAGGGGGTGCCGTTCCAGGGTGTCGCCGCCGGCATGGTGCTCGGCATCCTCGGCTTCGTCGGATTCTCCTCCGCCGATGCGCTCGGCCGCGAGGCGCGCAACCCGTACACCGCGATCCCACGCGCCATCATGTGGAGCGCCGTCGCCGTGGGTGTGCTGTACGTGTTCGCGGCGTACACGCAGATCGCGGTGCTCGGGGAGGGTCTCGCCGACAGTGCGAGCCCGCTCGAAGAGATCGCCACCCTCATCGGCATGCCGGCCTGGTTCGCCCCCATCCTGACGTTCGGCGTCGGGGCGTCGTTCTTCGCCGTGGTCGTCGCACCGTTGAACGTCGTCGGCCGCATCATCTACGTCATGGGCAAGGAAGGCGTCGTGGCCGAGCGCTTCGGTCGCACCCACGATCGCCACCTCACGCCGCACCGCGTGCTGCTCGTCGCCGGGCCCGCGGCGATCGCGCTGGACATCGTGCTGCTCCTGATCGGCACGCACCCGATGGACATCGTCGTGTGGGTCGACACGTATGGCACGTACGGCTACATGGTCGCCTACGCGCTCGTCGCGATCGCCTGCGTGGTCTATACGCGCCGCGAAAAGATGCGCAACGGTCTGGTGTGGGTGTGCGCGACCATCGCGGTCGTGGCCATGGCGTATGTGTTCTTCGCGAACGTGTGGCCCGTGCCCCCGTTCCCGCTGAACGTCATCCCCTACCTGTTCCTCATCACCATGGTCGCCGCGCTGGGCTGGTACCTGCACCTGGCGAAGCGTCGCCCCCAGGTCATCGCCGCGATCGGCAACACCGAGACCAGCGCCCTGGAGGGCGTCGGCTAACCCCGCGCTCCCCGCCCCCGCCCCTCACCCGCCCTCCCCGCCCCGCGCTTCGGCCGAGAGTGCGATGTTGGTCGACGAAGGCCGGTCGATGCGACCAACATCGCACACTCACCGGTCGGGCCAGCTCGAGAGGTGGGTGGGTGGGGGAGAGGTGGGGGAGAAGCCACCACGTGGGTTGGAGTGCTCGCAGGGCGGGCCTCCAACCCACGTTTCGCGTCCGGCCACGTTCGGCGGGCAGCCCCGCGTGTGGGCTGTGGTGCGGGCAACGCGATGGCGATCTGGGTGCGCTCGTGCCGCCCGCTCAGGCTCCCTCGAGGCCGGTCGACACCGGCGAACCCGGTGGTCCCGACCACCACGTTTGTCCTGTGAACCATTGAATCCGCCGAGCGGACGCGGGAAACTTTCGCCGAGGGCGGAATATCCGGTCGACCGCGAAAGTTGAGTTCACTAGACTCAACTTTGACAGGAAGGAATCAGCCTTGGCCAACATGCAGGGCGCGCCGAACTCCCAAGAGGAGCAGAAGTCGGCGCTCGAACAGTTCGGGATCGACCTCACCGCGCTCGCGAAAGCGGGGAAACTCGACCCGGTCATCGGAAGAGATTCCGAGATCCGACGGGTCAGCCAGGTCCTCACCCGCCGCACCAAGAACAACCCCGTGCTCATCGGTGAGCCGGGCGTCGGCAAGACCGCGGTGGTCGAAGGGCTCGCCCAGCGCATCGTCGAGGGTGACGTCGCCGAATCATTGAAGAATAAGCGACTCATCTCCCTCGACATCTCGGCGCTCGTCGCGGGCGCGATGTACCGAGGCCAGTTCGAGGAGCGCCTGAAGAGCGTGCTCAAAGAGATCGACGAGTCCGAGGGCGAGATCATCACCTTCGTCGACGAGTTGCACCTGCTCATGGGCGCCGGCGGCGGCGAGGGCTCGGTCGCGGCATCCAACATGCTGAAGCCGATGCTCGCGCGTGGCGAGCTGCACCTCATCGGGGCGACGACGCTCAACGAGTACCGCGAGTACATCGAGAAGGATGCGGCGCTCGAGCGTCGCTTCCAGCAGGTGTACGTCGGCGAGCCCAGCGTCGAGGACACGATCGCGATCCTCCGCGGCCTGAAGGGCCGCTACGAGGCGCATCATGGCGTCACAATCACGGATGCCGCGCTCGTGGCCGCCGCGTCGCTCTCGAACCGCTACATCACCGCCAGGCAGCTGCCCGACAAGGCCATCGACCTCGTGGACGAGGCCATGTCACGGCTCAAGATGGAGATCGACTCGAGCCCGGTCGAGATCGACCAGCTCAAGCGTGTCGTCGACCGCATGAAGCTCGAGGAGCTCGCGCTCAAGAAAGAGAAGGATGACGCCTCGAAAGAGCGACTCGCGAAGCTGCGCGAGAGCCTGATCGAGAACGAGCGTGAACTCGCCGCCCTCGAAGAGCGCTGGAGCCGCGAGCGGCAGGGGCTCAACCGGGTCGGCGACCTGAAACGCCAGCTCGACGAGGCCATCACCGAGCGCGACCGAGCCATGCGCGAAGGCAACTACCAGAAGGCGTCACGCCTCGAATACGAGACCATCAAACGGCTCCAGCGCGACCTCGACGAGGCCGAACGCGCCGAGGAAGCGCCGGACGAACCGCGCATGGTGAACGAGCAGGTCACCGAGGAGGACATCGCGGCGGTGATCTCGGCGTGGACCGGCATCCCGGTCGGCAAGCTCATGCAGGGCGAGACCGAGAAGCTGCTGCACCTCGAGGCCGAGCTCGGCAAGCGCCTCATCGGCCAGAAGCCCGCGGTGGCCGCGGTCGCCGATGCCGTGCGCCGCTCACGCGCGGGTCTCAGCGACCCGAACCGGCCGACTGGCTCGTTCCTGTTCCTCGGCCCGACGGGCGTCGGCAAGACCGAGCTCGCGAAGGCGCTCGCCGAGTTCCTCTTCGACGACGAGCACGCCATGGTGCGCATCGACATGTCGGAGTACGGCGAGAAGTTCTCGGTCTCCCGGCTCGTCGGCGCGCCTCCCGGGTACGTCGGGTACGAGCAGGGCGGGCAGCTCACGGAGGCCGTCCGTCGCCGTCCGTACTCGGTGATCCTGCTCGACGAGGTCGAGAAGGCGCACCCCGAGGTGTTCGACGTGCTGCTCCAGGTGCTCGACGACGGCCGGCTCACCGACGGTCAGGGCCGGACGGTCGACTTCCGGAACGTCATCCTGATCCTCACGTCCAACCTCGGCTCGCAGTACCTCATCGATCCGTCGCTGAACTGGCAGGAGAAGGAGCAGGCCGTCCTCGACACGGTTCGGCAGGCGTTCAAGCCCGAGTTCGTGAACCGTCTCGACGACATCGTGGTGTTCTCCGCGCTCAGCGAGCAGGAGCTCGCCGAGATCGTGAATCTCTACATCGACCGGCTCACGACCAGGCTGCACGAGCGCCGGCTGCAGCTCGGCGTCACGCCCGATGCCCGCGCCTGGCTCGCCGAGCGGGGGTACGACCCGCTGTACGGCGCGCGGCCGCTCCGCCGGCTCATGCAGAAGGAGATCGACGACCGCCTCGCGCGCGCGTTGCTCGCGGGCGAGATCCGGGACGGCGATGCGGTGATCGTCGGGCTCGCGCCCGACGGCGAGTCGTTGACCGTCGCTCGGGCCGAGGGTCCGGTCGGCTGATTCCGGTGGGCGGGGCGGCCCGAGGGCCGCTCCGCCTCACGCGGTTCGCTGATCCCAGCCGGGCAGCCGGCGGTCGAGCCACTGCCGCTGCTCGGCGCCCAGCTCGAGGTCATCCCGGTCGCGCAGTCGCGTGACCCACTCCTGCAAGACCCGTGCGGCGCGTTCGTCGCTCGGCCTTGGGGCGCGGGCGGATGCGGCGCCAGCGGCGCGCGGCGCGCCGGGCATCGGGTCCATGGTGCCGTTCGGCCAGCCGGTCGCCGCCGCGCGGTGAGGGACCTCATCCCAGCCGGGCAGGCGGGTGTCGAGCCACTCCGCGCGGTTGGCGGCCAAGCGACCGGTGCGGAGTGCGGCGCGTTGCGTCTCGAGCCAGCCGCCGAGCCGCCGGGATCGCGGGTTGGTCGACCTCGGATGCGGTATCCGGGCGTGCTCGTCGACGTATCGCTCGACCTCCATGGCGCGCTCGAGCCAGCCCGCGAGGCGGCTGTCGCGCCAGTCGGGGAGCTGCTCGCCCAGCCAGCGCAGCCGCTCCGGGCCCAGCCGGCCGGCGCGTTCCGCGCTGCGCTGATTGTTCAGCCAGACCCCGAGCTCACGTTCCAGCGCGCTCGCCGTGGAGCCGCGCGTGGGCAGTCGTCCGTGGGTCGCCCGGAACGCGACCACGCGCTCGGCGGTGCCGAGCCAGGCGCCGAGGTGGTGGTCCCGCCAGCCGGGGACGTGGAGGCGGAGCCACCGTTCGCGGCTCTCGACCAGCGTGCCGGCGTCAGCCGCCGCGCGCTGGCGTCCCAGCCAGACGGCGAGTCCGCGCGCGGCCGGGTCCGCGTCACGGACGGCCGGCAGCCGGCCGTGCCGGCTCGCGAACGCGGCGAGCTCGGCAGCTCGAGTCCGCCAGGCTGCCTCGCCGGAGCTCGACCATCCGGGGATGGCGGCATCGAGCTGTCGGCGGCGTGCATCGTCGAGCCGGCCGGCTCGCGCGGCCCGTCGCTGTGCAGCGATCCAGCCCGCGATGCGCCGTTCCGTCTCGTCGGCGTGCACGCTCCGGGCGGGCAGTCTGCCGTGTCGGTTCAGCACTGCCGCAGCCTCGGCGAGCCGGTCGCTCCAGCTGTGGTTGCGACGCACCGACCAGCCCGCGATGCGGGCGTCGAGCCGGTTGTGACGCCACGGGGCGAGCGTGCCCCGCGCCGCGGCGGCTCGCTGGGCGCCGAGCCAGCACGCGAGACGGTGTTCGTCCGGGCGGGTGCCGCCGGTGACGGGCAGCTCGCCCCATTCCGACGAGAATCGCGCGAGTTCGTCGGCGGTGCGCCGCCATGCGTCATCGTGTGCGCTCCGCCAGCCGGGGATGGTATCGGTCAGCCAGGCCAGCTGCTCGTCGTCGAGCCGGCCGTCGCGTTCGGCGGCCCGCTGGGTCCGGAGCCACCGGGCGGCCCGGCCTTCTTCTCCGTCGCGGTCCGCGCGTGGCATCCGCTCGTGCTCGGCCACGAACTCGGCGACGCGCCCGGCCGTGGCGTACCAGAGCTCGTCGGTCGGTGACGCCCAGAAGGGCAGGTTGAGATCGAGCCAGGCGAGGCGCGCGTGATCGAGTCGACCGACTCGCTGCGCGCGCCGTTGGGTGCGGAGCCAGGTCCCGAGGCGTCGGGTCGTGTCGTCGGCGGCGGAGGCGCTGGGGTACTCGCCCGTCTCGGTGATGTGCAGGCCGACGGCTCTCGCGGTGGCGTACCATGCCGCGTCGCGCGCCAGTCGCCAGGCCGGTGTCTGCGCGTCGAGCCAGGCGGCCCGTCGGATGGGCAGGCGTCCGGCGCGCTCGGCCTCACGTTGGCTCTTCACCCAGCGCGCGAGCCGACGCTCGGTCGGGCCGGCGTCGACGCCGACCCCCGGCAGGCGGCCGTGGTGGGCGAGGAAGTCGCGCAGCTCGACGGCGGGGCCGAGCCAGCGCTCGTCGCCGTCATGGAGCGCGTCGGGGATCGAGCGCATGGGTGTGGCGCGGCTGTGCCGGTGCGACATCCGTCCCCTTCCCCGAAGCGGATCAGTGCACGGCGGAGCGAGCCGTGCACACGACCGCGGAGACCCGTCCCCCGACGGATCCCCGCATGCCCTCCGACGACCCCCCGGGATGAGGCCTTCCCGATTTCGTCGGACGGTATGCCGTGATTCTCACAGCCGAAATTCAGGAGCAACAACCCCCCGGACGGGGGTGAGAATGATTTTGCATCGAAGCGTCGCCGCGCGCGGCCCCTTCTGGCCCCACATCACGCGGAACTTGACGCGCGACGTTCTCCACGTCGACCTCGGAACCGGGGAGAAATCACCCCCGAAATGGGGGTCGCGTGGGCGCCGTTAAGAACGGAGCGTTCGCATCGAAATCGAGGTCCGCTCACACGCGGCGATCCACGCCTCGGGAAAGGCGACCGACAACTCCCAGCTCAGCTCATCCTCCGGCCAGAGGCGGATGAACGCCTCCACGCGAGCGCGCTCGTGCGGCTCGAGCGGCAGGCCTACGACCGGCAGGCCGCAGGCCGCGCGCACCGTGGACAGCCGCTTCGCCTCGTTGAGCAGCGACGCCGGCGAGTCGGCCGCGCGCCCGTGTTCGAACCACTGGGATCTGGCCGCGCTCGCGGCGTCTTCCACCGCCGGCCCGTCGAGACGGTGCAGGCGGGGGCCATCCGCGGTGTCCTCGTAGTACCGCCGCTCACCCGTCACGAGGGTGCGCGAGCGATGGTACCCGCCGGTGGTGTGCCGCTCGGGGCGGCCGGTCGCGTCGAGCATCCGAAGCTCCTCCGCGCCCGACGCCGTCGAACACAGGGTGGCGCGCAGCGCACCCGTCGGGTCGACCCAGCGCAGCCGCCCGTACTGGTCGCGGCCGTCGAACTCGAGCGGGACGGCGGCGTCGTGCTCGGGCGACCGGAGCCGACGGCCGTACAGCCAGGCCTCCCTCCCGCCGCTGCGGTCCACCGCCCATCCTCGGGCTCGATGGCGCTCGCCGGTGCGCCAGTACGAGACGCCGTCGGGGTGGTGACGCTGTTCGGTCCACCCCTCGGTGGGGTGCGGTGAGTGAACGGTGATCTGGTTCACGAGTACTCCATGGGTCGTGCACGGCACCGCCGGGTGGATGTGAGCATCCTCCCGCCGGGATCGGCGCCGTGCCGGCCGGGTCTCAGAGAGTCGGGGGTTGAGACGTCGGCTCGGGTCGGGTCGGTCCGCATTTCGGCGGACCGGGCTTGCATCCCAGTCATGCGCGGACAGGCTCCGGCACGGGCGGTTTCCGGGTGAATTCCGAAGGTCACGGTGCGCTTACATGACCCGCGGGGCGCCCGATAGTGAGAGGCAGCCGGCGCGCTGCCGGGCATCGTGATCGAGAGGAGCACCGGGTGGGCATGCACGAGCTCTCCGCGGTGCTCTGGCGCGAGCGCGAGCTGCTCGACGTCCTGCTCTACAAGTTGGACCTCGAGCGGCTCCTGCTGGTGACCTCCCAGCACCGGTGGCTCGGCCGCGCGGCGCACGAGATCGAGTACGTCACTGCGCGACTCAAGGAGGTCGGCCTCACCCGGGCGGTCGAGTCCGCGGAGGTCGCCGACGAGCTCGGCATCGACCCTGCCGCGACCCTGCGCGAGCTCGTCGAGGCGACCGCGGACGACGTCTGGCGGGACATCCTGAGCGGGCATCTGACCGCGCTGGGCGCCGCGACGGGTGAGATCGCCGAGCTGCGCGATGCCAACGAGCGGATGCTCCGCGCCGCGGCCGGCCCGGCCGCGGCAGCGCACGGCACCGCGCCCGGCGGTGCCACCTACGACGCCCGTGGCCTGATGGACGAGGTGCGCGACGCGACCCTGGTCGACGAGGAGATCTGACATGAGCACCTTCGGCGGATTGACGACGAGTTTCAGCGCGCTCACGGCGGCACGGACCGCGATCGAGGTCGCCGGCCAGAACATCGCGAACGTCAAGACGGACGGCTACACCAGGCAGCGCGCCGACCTCGTCGCGAACCCCGCGCTCGGATCGGCGGGTCTGCTCGCCACGGTCCGTCCGTCGGTGGGCCAGGGCGTGACCGTGGCAGGTGTCACCCGGCTCGCCGACGAACTCGCGAGCGCGCGGGTGCGCACGGGATTCGCCGCGGCGGGCCACCACACCGCCCGGGCGGCCGCGCTGACCGAGCTCGAGGACCGTTTCGCCGAGCCCGGCGACGCATCCGTGTCGACCGCGCTGCAGGCGTTCTGGGCGTCCTGGCAGGACCTGTCGAACTCGCCCGGCGAAGGCGCCTCCGCCGCGGTCGTGCTCGAGCGTGCGCGCGTCCTCGCCGACCGGCTCGCGGCCGGTTCGACCGAGACCGCCGTGCAGTGGACCACCCTCCGTGCCGATGCGGCGACGATGGTCGCCGAGGTGAACCAGACCGCCGAACGCGTCGCCGACCTCAACGACGCGATCCGCCGCACGGGTCTCGCGGGTGGCGCGGTGAACGAGCTGCTCGACGAGCGCGACCGGCTCACCGCGCAGCTCGCCGAACTGGCGGGTGGCGAGGTGCACGCCCGGGCCGACGGGACGGTCGACGTGCTCGTGGCGGGCAACCCGCTCGTCACCGGCACCGCCGTGAACCGCATCGCGCTCGCGGGGGCCACCGCCCCGGGCGGCGGGCGCGTCACGCTCGAGTGGGAACGTCGCCCCGGCGCGCCGATCGGCCTCGACGGTGGCGCGCTCGGCGGGACGCTCTCCGTGCTCGCGCCCGCGTCCGGCGGCAGCGGCGGCGAGCTCGCCGAGACCCTGGCCGCGTACGACCGGCTCGCGGCCGACCTGGCCGCGCAGGTCAATGCCGTGCACCGGGCGGGGACGACGGTGGCCGGCGCGACCGGCCTGGACTTCTTCGCGCTCGACCCCGACGTGCCCGCGGCACTCGGGCTCCGCGTCGTCCCGACCGGGGTCGAGGGGATCGCCGCAGCGGCCGCGGGCGCCGGCGTGCTCGACGGTTCGGTCGCGGACCGCATCTCGCAGCTCGGCGTGGGGGCCGGCGCGCCCGACGTCGGCTGGGCGGGGTTCGTCACCGGCATCGGCGTCACGACGGGCGCCGAGCTCGACCGGGCGGCGCTCGCCGAGTTGCGGCTCGCGTCGGCGGTGACCCGGCAGCAGTCGCAGGCGTCGGTCGACCTGGACGAGGAGAACATGAGCCTGCTGCTCGCGCAGACCGCCTATCAGGGGGCCGCCCGCGTGTTCACCGCCATCGACGAGATGCTCGACACGCTCATCAACCGCACCGGCACGGTGGGGAGGTAACCGGCCATGATCACACGCGTCACGACCATGACGATGATGCAGTCGTCGGCGAGGCATCTGCAGCACGCCGCCTCGCAGCTCGCGCGGGCGCAGGAACGTGCCTCGGGATTCACCGCGATCACGCGGCCGTCCGACGACCCGTCGGGCACCGCATCGGCGATCCAGGTGCGCGCGGCGCAGCAGCAGTACGCGCAGTACGCGCGGAACATCCAGGACGGCAACGGCTGGCTCGCGACCATCGACGCTGCACTGAGCTCGACGACCACACTCATCGGCCGCGCGCGCGACCTCACGTTGCAGGGCGCGAACGACGGCGCGATGTCGCCCACGCAGAAGGAGGCGATCGCGACCGAGCTGGAGAGCATCCGCGAGCTGCTGCTCCGCGAGGCGAACACGTCGTACCTCGGTCGCACCGTGTTCGCGGGCACGTCGGACGCGGGTGCCGCGTTCACCTCGGAGTACGCGTTCCACGGCGGGCACGGCACAGTGGAGCGACGCATCGGCGAAGGCGCGACGGTCCGCGTGGACGCCGACGGAGGTGAGGTCTTCGGCGTCGGCGACGTGTCGGTCTTCGCCACGATCGACCGGATCGCCGCGGATCTGCGCGCCGGCATGAACGTCGCGTCGCGCCTCGATGAGCTCGACGCGCACCGTGAGAGCGTGCTCTCGGCGCATTCGGCCGTGGGGGCGAGGCACGGCACGGTGCTGTCGGCAGCCGAGACCAACCTCTCCGACCAGGTCGGATTGGAGACGACGCGCAGCCGACTCGAGGACCTCGACCTCGCTGAGACGGCGATCGAGCTGCAGATGCATGCGCTCGCCCACCAGGCGGCACTGTCCGCGACCGCCCGCGCACTGCGCCCGACGCTGATGGACTACCTCACATGACCCGACTCGCGTTCGTGGAGCCTCCCTATGGTCTCGGCCCGATCGTCGACTTCGACCTCGAGCCCGTCGCCGACGCGGCGGGCCTGTACGCCCTCACGGGTGGGACGATCCGGCTGTTCCTGCTCGACGCGGCGCGGCATCTGCCGGCGTACCGGCCGATCATCGCCGAGGCCGACCTCGCCGACCTCGCCGACCTCGGCGACGCGGTCGGCGTGACGGTGTACGTGGTCGTCAATCCCGCCGAGGGCGCCTGGAGCGTCAACCTCGCCGCCCCCGTGCTCGTCGGGGCCGGCGGCCGGGCGCGCCAGGTGATCCTCGATCGGGGCGATTGGCCGGTCAGAACACCGCTCGCGGCGGCGCTCGCGGCGTAGCCGGCTCGCGTTCTCGACGGGTCAGCGCGCGCCGAGCAGGTGTGCCAGCTCGGTGACGGATGCCTCGGCTGCCCCGGATGCCTCGGACGCTTCCCGGTTCGCTTCGGCGACGCCCACGACGATCTCGGCCCGGCGGATGCGGCGATCACGCGGCGCCTCGATGCCGAGCCGTACGGAGTTGTCACCCCTGACCTCGAGGATGGTGACGACGACGTCGTCCCCGATCATGACCTTCTCGCCCGACTTCCGGGTCAGCACCAGCATCCCTGCACTCCGCTCCGGCCGCAGACTCCCCGGCGGCCACCACTGTCATGCGCGGCGAGGGCCGGCCGACCCGGTCCCCGCCGGTGCATTCACCCGAGTTCCTGCCAGGCGACCGGGAAGCCGAGGCGCTTCGCAGTGCCCCGATCGTGCGTGAACGCCGTACCGATGATCGCGATCGCATCGACACCGAGGGTCTCGTCGAGTCGGCCCACCCATTCGGCGGTGTCCGCGGGTGTCCGGCTGGCGTCGACCACCGCCCAGACCCGGTCGGGTCGGAGTGCGGCCGGGCTCGTGAAAGGGTCGTCCAGGTCGGCGGCGTGGGCGAGGATGACTTCGCGCCCGAGCCGCAGGGCGTCCGCGCGCGCCGCGAGCGCCGAGCGCCGGTCGGCGATCACGCCGGCACGGGCACCCGACCGGTCGCCTGCCCCGGCACCAGTCCGGCTTCCGGCGCGCCCACCGGCTCCGCGCGGTGAGCGCGGTGAGGTCGCCCGCACCCAGGTCCGCGGCCAGCCGCGTTCGGCGGAGATCGCGCGGGCCGTATGGAGTGCGTCGTCGCCCAGCCCGACCAGGAGCACGAGGTCACCGGGCGCGGGTGAGTCAGGTGCGCGGTCAGGGCCGCCTCCGGCGTGCGGTCCGGGCCTCGGCTCACTGCGCGCCAGCTCGCGTGCGGGACGGCCCGCAGTCGACAACCCGAGGCTCCGCGTGACGTCGTCGAGCAGTGCATCGAAGGCCGGGTGCGCGGTCGACGGCTGCGGCGTCGCTCGCGGTCCCGACGCCGCACCCGCGGTACCCGCCACGCCCTCCGCACCAGCCACACCCGCGGTACCCGGCACAGCGGGCGCGGCGTCGCCTCGGTCGGCGTCGGCGAGCAGCGCGGCGATGCCGGCCGGGTCGAGCCGCGAGGCATCCACTCCGCCAAGCAGCGCCCCGCTGCCCGCGGCCGCGTCGCCCCACGGCGCGCGACTCGCCGAGGCGCCGCCCGAGGCGCCGCCAGAGGCCGTGCCGCGCGCCGCCGCGCCCTCGGGAACCTCGATCGTCGCCTCGATCTCATCGCGGCCGAGCCACGGCCCGACCCCGCGCCGGGTCACCCGCACGGCCTCGACGATGCGCGCGTCCGGCCCGAAGGTCAGCCGCACGTCCTCGCGAAGCGCCTCCAGATTCGCGGCTCTACGCAGGAAGCTCGGCATCGGCTCGGATCACCCCCACCGTCTCGATCCTCGCGCCGCCCGCGGTCGCCTGCTGGTACGACAGCACGGGCGTGCCGGGCAGCTGCGCGGTGACGAGGCGGTGGACGGCCGGCCGGATGGCGGGCGCGCACACGAGCACGGCGCGGCCGCCGTCGGCGTCGGAAAGGGCGAGCTGCCGGCGAAGATCGGCGAGCAGACGCTCGATGAGGTCGGGTGCGAGCAGGATCTGCGTGCCGTGCTCGCTCGGGCGCAGCCCCTCGAGCATGCGCTGCTCGAGGACGGGGTCGATCATCACGACCTTGAGCGTGCCCGCCTGGGTGTGCGCCGCGGGAAGCACGGGGCCCAACGCGTCGCGCCCGGCCTCGATCAGCAGCTCCGGGTCCGTCGTGGTCTTCGCCCGAAGCGAGACGGCCTCGTAGATCCGCGCGAGGTCGTTGATCGGGACGCGCTCGGCGAGCAGCCCCTGCAGCACGCGCTGCACCTCGGCGAGTGAGAGCGGCGTCGGGGTGAGCTCTTCGACGGCTGCGGGATTCTCGGCGCGCACGGCGTCGGTGAGCACGCGGACGTCCTCGCGCGAGAGCAGTCGGTCGGCGTGGTCGCCGACGATGCTCGACAGGTGGGTGACGATGACCGAGACCCGGTCGATGACGGTCGCGCCCGACAGCTCGGCCGTTCGTCGGGATTCGAGCGGGATCCACTTGCCCGCGAGCCCCCAGACCGGCTCGACGGTCGTCTCGCCAGGCAAAGCGGCGAGGTCGCCGCCGAGCGCGAGGGCCCGGCCGGGCGGCGCCGTACCCCGGCCGGCTTCGGCGCCGGCGAGCCGGATCGAGTAGGTCGAGGGCGGCAGTTCGACGCTGTCGCGCGTGCGCACCGGCGGGATCACGAACCCCATCTCCATCGCGAGTTTGCGTCGCAGTGCTTTCACCCGGGCCAGCAGGTCGTCGGCTGACCCGTTCACGAGATCGACGAGGTCGGGTGCGAGCCCGATCTCGAGCGCGTGCACCCTGGCCTGCCCGAGCAGGTCCTCGGTCGTCTCGGGTTTGGGAGCCGACTCCTCGAGTTCGGCTCGGCGGGTCTGCGCCTCGTCGGCGGCCTGCTGTCTGCCCACCCGCTGTGCGAGCAGCAGCAGCAGCGTCGCGACGGCGAAGAAGGGCAGGATCGGCATTCCGGGGATGAGCCCCATGAGTGCGGCGGCCCCGGCCGCGATGAGCAGCGCCGTCCGTGACTGCGTGAGCTGCGCCGCCGCGCTGCCGCCCATGTCGGACTCGGTGTTCGACCGGGTCACGACCATGCCCGTCGAGACGGCCATGAGCAGCGCGGGGATCTGCGTGACGAGGCCATCGCCGATCGTGAGCAGGGTGTACGAGTTGACGGCCTCGCCGATCTCCATGCCCCGCTGCAGCATGCCGATGGCGATGCCGCCGACGATGTTGATGAGGATGATCACGATGCCGGCGATCGCGTCGCCCTTCACGAACTTCGAGGCGCCGTCCATCGCGCCGTAGAAGTCGGCCTCGGCCGAGACCTCGGCGCGGCGCCGTCGCGCCTCCGCCTCGGTGATGAGCCCCGCGTTGAGGTCGGCGTCGATCGCCATCTGCTTGCCCGGCATGGCGTCGAGGGTGAATCGGGCGCCGACCTCGGCGACCCGCTCGGCGCCCTTGGTGACCACCACGAACTGGATGACGACGAGGATGAGGAAGACCACGGCGCCGATGACGATCGAGCCGCCCACCGCGACGTGCCCGAATGCCTGGATGACCTGCCCCGCGTACCCCTCGCCGAGCACGAGCCGGGTGGACGCGACGTTCAGGCCGAGCCGGAAGAGCGTCGCGACGAGCAGGAGCGACGGGAAGACCGAGAAGTCGAGCGGCTTCTTCACGAACATCGTGGTGAGCAGGATCACGAGCGCGAACAGAATGTTCACCACGATGAGCCCGTCGAGCAGCCAGTCGGGCACCGGCACGATGAGCAGGAGCAGGATGCCGACGACGCCGAGCGGGACGGCGATCACCGAGAGCGAGCGGTTCATGCGGGGCCTCCGGTGGGTTGGACGGTCGGGATGGGCGGTGACGGATGCCTCGCGCCGGGCGCCGCGGCGATGCGGTGCACGCCCGCGGTGCTGCCGCCCCGTCGCTTCAGGGCGGCGACGAACGCGAGGACGACGGCTACCGCGTGGTAGAGCTCGACGGGGATCTCCTGCCCGAGGGCGCACGACGCGTGCAGCGAGCGCGCGAGCGGGACGTCGCGGACCATCGGGACCCGCCGGCGGTCGGCCTCCTCGCGGATCCGGGCGGCGATGACGCCCGCACCCTTGGCCACGACCCGCGGGGCCGACGTGCCGGGTTCGTAGGTGAGCGCGACCGCGACGTGCGTCGGGTTCACGATCACGACGTCGGCGTCGGCGACCGCGGCGATCATGCGGTTCCGGCTCATCGCCAGTTGGCGCGAGCGCCGCTGCGCCTTGATGAGGGGATCGCCGTCGGAGCTCTTCGTCTCGTCGCGGAGCTCCTTCTTCGTCATCCGGGTCTGTTTCCGGTTCCGGCGGAGTACGACGAGCACGTCCATCGCGGCGAGGACGAGCCCCGCGGCGACCGCGGCGATGATCAGCCAGACGGTGCCGTCGGCCGCGGCCTGCAGCACGGCGGTGAGTCGCAGCCCGCCCGCTCCGAGCAGCACGGGCATGAGCCCCTGCACGACGGCGAAGAGCACGACACCCACGACCGCGGTCTTGACGAGCGCCTTGACGCCCTGCCAGATGGCCTGGCCCCCGAACACGCGCTTCATGCCCTTCACGAGGTCGAGGTGGTCGACCCTGACCCACTTCCGCCTGACGTGCACGCCGCCCTGGAGCGCAGCGGTCGCGAGCACCGCGACGGCCACGAACGCGAGGAGCCAGCCGATCGTCGGCAGCAGCGACCCCATGCCGGAGAGCAGAGCCTCGACCGCGGCGCGTGGCTCGGGGGCTGCGGCGACCTCCGTCACGCGCGAGAGCTGCGCGACCGAGGCATCCGTCGCCGTCTGAATGGTCGCGGGTACCGCGACCGCGGCCGCGCCGATCCCGACCCACGCCGTGAGATCCTGCGACCGTTGCAGGCGGCCCTCGGCGCGCACGTCGCGCATCCGCTTCTCGGTCGCCTGCTCGGTGCGTTCCTCGCTGTCGCTCATCTCATCCCGCCTTCCGCATGAGGTCGACCGCCTCACCCGCGAGCGCGTCGACCACCGCGGGCAGGGCGACGAACACCGTGCCGGCGAGGGCGAGCGTCAGCAGGATCTTGAGCGGGAAGCCGAGCGCGAACGCGTTGAGCGCGGGCGCCACTCGGGTGAGCAGGCCGAGGCCGACATCGGCAAGGAAGAGCACGACGATCAGTGGGCCGGCGATCTGCGCCGCGGCGACGAACATCCCGGTCACGGCGTGCATGACGGCCTCGGCCGACGATGCGGCGTCGACTCCGGAGGCGAGCGGGATCGCGTCGAACGATCGGAACAGACCCGAGAAGATCACCAGGTACGCGCCCGACGACACGATGAGCGCGAGCGCGGCCATGTGGAACAGCCGGGCGAACTGCGCACCCTGCACCATGGACTGCGGGTCGAATCCGAGCGCGAGCTGGAACCCGCCGAACAGGTCGAGCAGCCCGCCGGCCGACTGCACGGCGGCGAAGACGACGTAGACGAGGAATCCGAGCACCGCACCGGTCGCGAGCTCCGCGAGCAGCGCCCCGAAGAACTCGGCGTTGCCGGGCGACACCCAGTCGGCCGTGACGTTCGGCGACACCGCGATCGCGAGGCCGATCGCCAGCATCGCCTTCACGCGCGCGGGCACCGCGCGTGACGAGAACGGCGGTGCGATCACCACGAACGCCGTCATCCGGACGCTCGCGAGCATCACGGCCTCGATCCACGCGAAATCGAGCGGGATGCGCATCAGCCGCCCACCAGCGCCGGGATGCGGGCGAACAGGTCGTGCGTGAACGC
>Ga0182737_1000872_pt1 | contig 34995 bp, 26 predicted proteins | sample eDN5th30CBELigOP_FD_128878 | JGI IMG/M metagenome (GOLD analysis project Ga0182737, IMG submission 128878) | Enriched Organic Plus compost microbial communities from Emeryville, California, USA - eDNA 5th pass 30_C BE-Lig OP (version 2) (version 2) ... | reverse complement strand
GCATGAGGGGGTTTGTCTTTGCGCCAGCGAAACGCGCGTTACCGCGCCGACGAAATGCGCCTGGCGTGCAACACCTCCCGCTCGCAACACTTGCCCACAAGCCATTGTCCCCGCGCGTTCATGCGTGAGGGGCTTTGCTTTTTTCGGGAATGTATTCCGACCGATCTATCGCATGGCGCTGCAGCTTGTCGTAGAAAGTCTTGCGCGGGATGCCGAGCGCTTCGATGGTGGCGCGCACGTCGCCGCCGTGGCGCATCAGCGCCTGGCGGATCAACTGGGCTTCGTAGCGCTCGACGCGCTGCGGCAGGGTGCCGGGCGAATCGTCGGCCCGGGCTGCCTCGGGCTGCGGCACGCCCAGCACCTGTCTTTCGGCGTAGTGCGCCAGCTCCCGGACGTTGCCCGGCCAGTCGTGGGTATCCAGGCAGGCGCGCACGGCTTCGTCGGGCGGCGGCGCCTCGCGGCGAAAGCGCGCGGCGGCGCGCGCGGCGAAGTGCGCGTAGAGCAGGGGGATGTCCTCGCGCCGCTCGCGCAGCGGCGGCAGGCGCAGGGTCACCACGTTGAGCCGGTAGTACAGGTCGGCGCGGAAGCCGCCGCGGCTGCCGGGGTCGCCCAGGTCGGCCTTGGTGGCCGCCACCACGCGCAGGTCCACCGGGCGCACGTCGTTGCTGCCCAGGGGCGTGACCGAGCGCGTCTCCAGCACGCGCAGCAGGCGCGTCTGGGCCGAGGCCGGCATGCTTTCGATCTCGTCCAGGAACAGCGTGCCGCCGCTGGCGTACTCGATGCTGCCTATCCTGCGCTTGTGCGCGCCGGTGAAGGCGCCCGGCTCGTGGCCGAACAGCTCGCTTTCCAGCACGCTTTCGGGCAGGGCGGCGCAGTTCAGCGCCACGAAGGCGCGGCGGCTGCGGTGGCTGAGCCGGTGCAGCGAGGCGGCCACCACTTCCTTGCCCGTGCCGGTCTCGCCTTCGACCAGCACGTCGACGTCGGCGTCGGCGATGTGGCGCAGGGTCTGGCGCAGGCGCTGCATGGCAGGCGATTCGCCCACCAGCGGCAGCTCGTCGTCCACGGCTTGCGCGGCGGCCTGCAGGCGGCGGTTCTCCAGCACCAGGCGGCGCTGGCCGCAGGCGTTGCGCACGGCGTTGAGCAGGCGCGCGCCGGAATAGGGCTTGGCCAGGAAGTCGTAGGCGCCTTCCTGCATGGCGCGCACGGCCATGTCGATGTCGCCGTGGCCGGTGATCAGGATCACCGGCAGGTCGGCGTCGCGCTCGCGCAGGGCGCGAAACAGCTCCAGGCCGTCCATGCCCGGCAGGCGCACGTCGCTGACGACCACGCCGTCGTAGTCCGGCGGCAGGAAGTCCAGCGCGGCGCGCGCCTGCCCGAAGGCGTCGACGGCGATGTCCTGCAGGGCCAGGCTCTGCTCGGTGGCGCGGCGGAAATCGGCGTCGTCGTCGACGAGCAGGACGCGGCGGATGGCGGCGCTCATGGCTGGGCCGCGGGCAGGGTGAGGACGAAGACGGCGCCCTCGGCTGCGGCGGCGTCCGCGCGCAGCGAGCCGCCCAGCGCTTCGGCGATGTCGCGGCAGATCACCAGGCCCAGCCCCAGGCCGTCGGGCCGGTCGGACGAGAAGGGCGTGAACAGGGTGGCCAGCGCGGCCGCGCTCAGGCCCGGGCCGTTGTCGGCCACCGTCAGGCGCACCTGCGCGCCGTCGCGCTCGGCGGCGAGGACGATGCGCCCGCCCGGGCGGGCGCGCAGGGCGTCGAGCGCGTTCTGCATCAGGTTGACCAGCACCTGCTCGACCCGCATCCGCTCGGCGCGCACCGACAGCGCGGCGGGCACGGCGCCGGCGTCTATCGCCACGTCCTGCTGGCGGGCGCGCGGGGCGAGCAGCAGCAGGGCGCCGTCGATGGCCTCGCGCAGGGGCACGTCGGCGATCTCGGCCGCGGGCTTGCGGGCGAAGTCGCGCAACTGGCCGGTGATGCGGCCGATGCGCTCGGTCAGGCCGGCGATGATGCGCAGGTTCTCGCCCGCGGGGCCGGCCTGGCCCTGGGCCAGGAACAGGCCGGCATTCTCGGCGTAGGTGCGTATGGCCGCCACCGGCTGGTTGATCTCGTGGCCGATGCCGGCGGCGATCTGGCCCAGGAAGGACAGCTTGTTGGCCTGCTCCAGCTCGGCCTGCAGGACGCGGGCGCGCGCCTGGGTGCGCTGGCGGTCTTCCATTTCGGCGTGCAGCTGGGCGTTGCTGTGGCGCAGTTGCTCGGTGCGCAGGGCCACGGCGGCCTCCAGCTCGGCGCGCCGGCGGCGCTGCTCGGCCATCTGCCCGCGCCGGCGCATGGCGCGCGCGTACAGGACGGCGGCCAGGCCCATGGCCAGCAGCGCGGCCAGCATCCCGACCTGGCGCGCCTGGGAGACTTCCGCGGCGACGGCTGCGTCGACCGGCACGAGCGCATGCAGGGTCCAGGCCGGGTCGGCGATGGCCTGGCGTGCGTGCAGATAGCCGGCGCCTTCGTTCTCCACCAGGCTGGGCAGGCCGCCTCGCGTGGCCGGCGGCGAGACCGGAAACGAGTCCGGCAATGGGGCAGACACTGGAACCGCCGATGGAGCCGGCAACGGAGCCAGCGGCAACGGCGTCAGCGGCGCGTCGCCGAACTGCAGGCTGTCGCGCAGGCGCGCCGCCTCGTCCGGCGCGATGGGCGCCAGCGTCATGAAGCGCCAGGCCGGGCGGTTGCCGAACAGGACGATGCCGCGCGCGTCGGTCACGAAGAGCGCCTCGGGCGATTCGCGCCAGATGGCTTCCAGCCGGGCGAATTCCACCTTGACCACCAGCACGCCCAGCGGCGCGCCGTCGCCGTCGTCGATGCGGCGCGACAGGTACAGGCCGGGCTGGCGGCTGACCGTGCCCAGGGCGAAATGGTCGTCGCTGCCGTGCCGCCAGGCCCGGCTGTAGTAGGGCCGGAAGCGGTAGTCCGAGCCGACGAAGCTGGTCGGCTCGCGCCAATTGCTGGCCGCGATCGCCACGCCGTCGGCATTCAATAGATAGACGACGGCAGCGCCCGTGCCGGCGGGCAGCGTCTCCAGCTTGCGGTCCAGCGCCTGCAGGCGCGCCGGATCCGGCTGCAGCAAAGTCTGGCGCAGCACGTCGTCCTGCGCCAGCACGAAGGGCAGGGCGCGGAATTTGTTCAGCTCGCTTTCCAGCAGCGCGGCCTGCGCGGCCACGCCGGCGGCGGCCTGGGCGCGCACCTGCTCGTAGCCGGTGGCGCGCCCCAGCCGGGTGGCAGCCTGCCAGGCCAGGGTCAGCGCCAGCAGCGCGGCCAGGACGAGGCCCGCCCGGCGCAGCGCGGGCCGCCGGGCCGGGCGGGGAATCGAGGTCAAGCGGGAATCCTGGGAATGCTGTGCGAAATTCCGCACATTGTAGCCCAGGACTGGGCGAAATCCCGCCAGACTGGCCGGCCGCCGCCGCCGGCCGGGGCACGGCGATGCGGGCTTAGCCACGATTTATCAACGGCTTGCGCAGGGCCGGCCGCCGCCGGCCAGGCTGGCACGGCCTTTGCGTAAGAGACGGCGGCGCCGCGGCACGGACCGGGCGCCGGGGCCGGGCGGCGACCGTCCGGCGATCCTTTCGACAACATGGCGCTTCCGTCCGGCAGGATCCCGGCGGAAGCCTGGCAGGGGACAACCCAATGATAGATGCCACGCAAGCGGCGGGCGGCGCGCCCGCGCGCAAACCCAGACTCCATCAGGTGCTCTACGTGCAGGTGCTTGCGGCGATCGCCGTCGGCATCGCGCTGGGCCACTTCTGGCCCGACACGGGCGCGGCCATGAAGCCGCTGGGCGATGCCTTCATCAAGCTGGTCAAGATGATCATCGCGCCGGTGATCTTCCTGACGGTGACGACCGGCATCGCCGCCATGAGCGACCTGCAGAAGGTCGGCCGGGTGGCCGGCAAGGCCATGTTGTACTTCCTGGTCTTCTCCACGCTGGCGCTCGTCATCGGCCTGATCGTGGCCAACGCCGTGCAGCCCGGCCACGGCCTGCACATTGACCCGGCCTCGCTGAACAGCAGCTCGGTGTCGGACTACGTCAGCAAGGCGCACGACTCCACCGTGACCGGCTTCCTGATGAACATCATCCCCACCACCATCGCCAGCCCCTTCAACTCGGGCGACATCCTGCAGGTGCTGTTCGTGGCGGTGCTGTTCGGCATCGCCCTGGCCATGGTGGGCGAGCGCGGCAAGCCGGTGCTGGACCTGCTCAACGCGGTGACCGCGCCGGTGTTCCGCCTGGTGGCGCTGCTGATGAAGGCCGCGCCCGTGGGCGCCTTCGGCGCCATGGCCTTCACCATCGGCAAGTACGGCATCGGCTCGGTGGCCAATCTGGCCATGCTGGTGGGCACCTTCTACCTCACCTCGCTGCTGTTCGTGCTCGTCGTGCTGGGCGCGGTGGCGCGCTACAACGGCTTTTCCATCCTGCGCCTGATCCGCTACATCCGCGAGGAGCTGCTGCTGGTGCTGGGCACCAGCTCTTCCGAGGCGGCGCTGCCCACGCTGATGCAAAAGATGGAGAAGGCCGGCTGCGCGAAGTCGGTGGTCGGGCTGGTCGTGCCGACCGGCTATTCCTTCAACCTGGACGGCACCAACATCTACATGACGATGGCGGCGCTGTTCATCGCCCAGGCCTGCGACATCCCGCTGTCGCTGGGCGACCAGATCCTGCTGCTGCTGGTGGCCATGCTCAGCTCCAAGGGCGCGGCCGGCGTGACCGGCGCGGGCTTCATCACGCTGGCGGCCACGCTGTCGGTGGTGCCCGCGGTGCCGGTGGCCGGCATGGCGCTGATCCTGGGCGTGGACCGCTTCATGTCGGAATGCCGGGCGCTGACCAACCTGGTCGGCAACGCCACCGCCGCGGTGGTGGTGGCGCGCTGGGAGGGCGAGCTCGACCGCGAGCAGCTCGACCGCGCGCTGGCCGGCCAGGCCGACGAGCCCGCGCCGGCGCAGCGCGAGGCCGGCGCGGCGCTGCTGCCGCAATACCGCGAGCAGTCCTGAGGCGCGGTCCCGGCGTGGCCGGCCGGCCGCCACGCCGCCGCACGCCCGCCGCGCGCGCGATCCGCCCCGCGTCGCCGCGAAGTTGTATGCCAAAGCAAATTCTGTAACCCGCGCCAGGGGGAAGGATGTTACGGCAGGGCGGCGGTGAAGCATTGCCGTCATCCTGCCTTCCTAGGATCGTCGCCACCAGCCGGCCGGCCGCCGGCATCGACCTGGAGACGATCCCGCGATGGCAGACCGAATCGTTCGCGCGCATACGCCGCTGCCCCCCGGTGCGCTGCAGTTCCGCAGCCTGCACGGCCGCGAGGCGGTGTCGGCGCTGTACGAGTTCGAGGTCGACCTGCTCGCGTCCACGCACACGCTGGACCTGAAGGCGCTGCTGGGCAAGGCCGTCACGCTGGAGATCGACACCGGCGGCGGCGCGCCGCGCTACCTGTCGGGCCAGGCCACGCGCTTCGCGCTGGTCGGGCGCGAGGGCGAATCCACGCCGCGGCAGTACGTCTACCGCGCCACGCTGCGGCCCTGGCTGTGGTACCTGACGCAGACCTCGGACAGCAAGATCTTCCAGCGGATGTCGGCGGTGGACGTGATCCGCCAGGTGCTGGCCGACTATCCCTTCCCGGTGGAATACCGGCTGGCGGGGCAGTACCGCAACTGGGAATACTGTGTGCAGTACCAGGAGACCGACTTCGCCTTCGTCAGCCGGCTGATGGAGCACGAGGGCATCTGCTACGGGTTCCGCCACGAATCCGGCAAGCACACGCTGGTGCTGTCCGACGACGTTACCCAGCACGACGAATGCCCCGGCGCCGAGACCGTTCCCTACTACGGCCCGGACCGCAGCACGGTGCCGCAGGAGGAGTTCGTCTCGCGCTGGCAGGTGGCCGAGGAGATCACCCCCGACGGCTTCGCCACCGTCGACTACGACTTCAAGAAGCCCGCGGCCAGCCTGGACGCGCAGTCCAGCAACCCCGGCGCCTACGAGCACGGCGGCCTGCAGGTCTACGAATGGCTGGGCGGCTACACCGAGCCGGACCAGGGCGAGCACTATTCGCGCATCCGCCTGGAGGCCTTGCAGACCCAGCGCGAGACCGTCACGGGCAGCTGCAACGTGCGCGCCTTCGCGCCCGGCTACCTGTTCACGCTGCGCAATCATCCCCGGCCGGCGGAGAACCGCCAGTACCTGATCCTGGAGGCGCACTACCGCATCCGCGAGGGCGGCTACGCCAGCGGCGCCGACCAGGCGCAGTTCGAAACCGATTTCCGCGTGCTGCCGGCCACCGTGCCCTACCGCCCGGCGCGCGCCACGCCCGTGCCGCGCACGCACGGCCCGCAGACGGCCACGGTGGTGGGCCAGCCGGGCGAGGAGATATGGACCGACGAGTACGGCCGCGTCAAGGTCCACTTCCACTGGGACCGCTACGGCCAGAAGAACGAGAACAGCTCCTGCTGGGTGCGCGTGTCCAGCCCCTGGGCGGGCGGCGGCTTCGGCGGCATCCAGCTGCCGCGCGTGGGCGACGAGGTCATCGTCGATTTCATCGGCGGCTTCCCGGACCGGCCCATCGTCGTCGGGCGCGTCTACAACGCCGGCAACATGCCGCCCTGGGAGCTGCCCGGCAACGCCACGCAGAGCGGCTTCCTGAGCCGGTCCAAGAACGGCGACCGCGGCACCGCCAATGCGCTGATGTTCGAGGACCGGCCCGGCGGCGAGCGCATCTGGCTGCACGCCGAGCGCGACATGAACACCGAGGTCGAGGCCAACGAGACGCACACGGTGGACGGCTCGCGCACCACGCTGATCGGCGGCGACGACACGCTGACGGTGATGGGCGCGCGCACCACCACCGTGCAGGGCCACGAGACCGAGACCTTCGATTCCGGCGCCGACCGCACGGTCAACGGCGACGTGACCGAGACCGTCAACGGCAACGAGACGCGCACCTTCAACGGCGACGTCGCCGAGACGATCAACGGCAAGGAGACCCGCACCGTCAACGGCGACTGGAGCGAGACCATCAACGGCGAGATGACCGAGACCCGCACCGGCGACGAGACCCGCACGGTCACCGGCAACGTGTCCGAGACCATCACCGGCGACGTCACGGAAACCATAGACGGCGCGGTGGTGCGCACCCACACCGGCAGCCACGACGTGACGGTGGACGGCGACGAGACCTCCACCATCACCGGCACGGTGTCGCACACGGTCAACGGCGCGTATACCCAGACCGTGACCGACCCGGTGACGATCAACGCCAACACCAGCATGACCGTGGTGACGCCGCAGTGGACGGTCTCGTCGACCGCCCAGCAGGCCTTCTGGACTTCCAACCTGCTGCGCGGCACGCCGGCGCGCATGATCGTGGTGGGGGCCTCGGCCGACCTGTGGGGCGTGCGCCAGCAGGTCTATGCGGGCGTCAATTCGCAGTGGTCGACGGTCAAGATCGACCTGGCGGCGATCAAGAACGGCTCCAGCGGCTTCGAGAGCGGCCAGGCCGGCGCGCAGATCAAGGCCATAGGCGCCCAGATCAAGACCGGCGGCGCGGCGGTGATCACCCGCATCATCAACCTGTTTACCTAGCATGGGCAGCGCCATCGGCTGGACACTGGGAACCCTGGCCACGCTGGCCTTCGTCGGCTTCGTGTTCCTGCTGGTGCGCGGCGGCGCCCAGCCCTACCGGGCCGAGCGGGCGCTGGCCGTGCGCCTGGCGCAGGACGGCCGGCCGGCCGGCGCCGAGGTGCTGCGCCTGGACCGCCAGCCCGGCGGCGACGACCTGTTCGCCGTGCCCATGAAGCTGGCGGTGCGCTACGCCGACGCCACGGGCGGCAAGCGCTACACCGACCTGCACGTCTACATCGACAAGGAACTGCTGGCCAACTTCATGCCCGGCAGGACGGTGCACGTGCGCTACGACCCCGAGGACCCGGGCCGCGTCGCGGTGGACCGGGCGCTCACTCCCACCGAAATCCCGGCCGAGTGGCGCCGCGCCGCGCCATGAAGATCGTCAAGCCCCTGCGCCTGGGCCTGCTGGCCCGGCCCTACCGGATGCGCCGGCGCCAGCGGCTGGGCCTGTCCGTGCTGGCCCTGGCCACGCTGGACGAGCGGCCGCTGCTGCAGCCCGAGCCCGACCTGTGGACGCTGGCCGGCGACGTGCTGGGCGAGGACGGCGTGCTGGACCTGGGCGTGCCCAAGCCCTGCGCCGAGTTCCTGGTCAGCGGCAGCGCCCATGCCGTGCACCAGCGCGACCGGCGCGCCTGCGTCGTGCGAGCGAAGGTGGGCACGCTGGAGAAAAGCCTGGCGGTGTTCGGCGACCGCTATTGGCTGGACGGCCGCGCCACCGAGCCCGAGCCCTTCGAGTCCATGCCGCTGGACTGGGCGCACGCCTACGGCGGGCCCTCGTATCCCGACAACCCGCACGGCCGCGGCGCCGACGAGGAAACGGTCAACGGCGTGCGCACGCGCCGCCTGCCCAACGTCGAGCCGGTGGTCGGCCGCATTCAGCGTCCCGGCGATGCGCCCGCGCCGGCCGGCTTCGGGCCGGTGTCGCCGATGTGGCCACGCCGCTTCGCGCGCGCCGGCCGCTACCACGAGAGCTGGCTGGACGACGGCTTTCCCGGCTTCCTGGACACGCTGGATCCGCATTTCTTCAACGCCGCCTCGCCCGACCAGTGGTGGCCGTCGCAGCCGGCGATCGCGCCCGGGGCCGGCTACGCGCTGTGGAACCTGCACCCGGAGCAGCCCTGCCTGGGCGGCGCGCTGCCGCGCTGGCGCGCCCGCTGCTTCGCGCAGCGCGCCGACGCCGCCGGGCTGGAGGAGGCCGAGCTGCGGCTGACCACGGCCTGGTTCTTCCCCGACCGCGAGCGCGTGCTGCTGATCTACCAGGGCGCGCTGGACGTGGCCGAGGACGACGGCGCCGACGTGGAAGTGCTGATGCCGGCGCTGGAAGAGGAGGGCCGGGAGCGCGGCATGCCGCACTACGCCGAGGTGCTGGCCGAGCGGCTGGACCTGGACGAGGGCGCGCTGCACGCGCTGCGCGACAAGGACCTGCTGCCCCAGGCGGCGCTGGGACCCTGGGAGGCGCTGCAGGCGGCCAGCCCCATGGACCGGCCGTTCGCCGTCAACCAGCGCGCCCGCGGCGAGACCATACGCGAGCGGATGCGCGAGCATGCCCGGGCGCAGGGCGTGGATTTCGCGCCTTTCGACGTGCCGGCGCCGCAGCCGCCGGCCGCGCCGCAGCTCGACGACCTGCCCGACGTGGCGCGCCAGCTGCGCCAGGCCGCGCAGGAGGCGCGCATCGACATGCAGCATGCGCAGCGGCGCATGGCCGAGACCCTGCGGGCGCAGGGCGGCAGCATGCCCGAGGGCATGGACGCCGAGGCCCTGCTGGCCGGCGCGGCCGGGCCGGGGCAGGGCGGGCCGCCCTCGCTGCAGGGCCATCCCGGGCTGGCGACCCTGCAGGACCTGGCGCGCCACGAGCCGCTGGGCGAGGGCGCGCTGGACGAGCAGGCCATGCGCGATCGGCTGCGCGACGCGCAGCGGCAGCTCGGGCAAATGTACCTGCATGCCGCGCACCGCCAGCCGGCCGCGCCGCCCATGCGCCCGGCCCGCGCCGCGCGCATGCGCCGGCGCGTGCAGGCGCTGATGGCCGGCAGCCGCGACCTGTCGGGGCTGGACCTGACGGGCGCCGACCTGTCCGGCCTGGACCTGTCCGGCGCGCGCTGCGTGGGCGCCTGGCTGGAGGGCGCCGACCTGTCGGAGGCCATGCTCGACGGCGCCGACCTGTCGCGGGCCGTGCTGGCGCGCGTCCGGGCCGAGGGCGGTTCGTGGCGCGGCGCGCGCCTGGCCGAGGCCAACCTGGGGCAGGCGCGGCTGGCGGACGTGGACCTGGGCGGCGCGTCGCTCGAGGCGACGGTGCTCGACGGCATCGTCCTGGAACAGTGCAGCCTGGCCGGCGCGACGCTCGCCGGCTGCCACCTGGCCGGCGCGCAGTTGCACGGCTGTTCCTTCGAGCGGGCCGCGCTCGATACCGTCACGTTCTGGCAGCAGGCGCGCCTGGCCGGCGTCGATTTCGCCGGCGCCAGCCTGGCACGGGCGACCTGGCTGGACAGCGACCTGGACGGCGTGTCGTTTGCCGGCGCGCGGCTGCTGCGCTGCGCCTGGGTGCAGTCGCGCTGCGCCGAGCCGCCGGACTGGTCGGGCGCCGAACTGGCGACCTGCTGCGCGGTGGACACCGCGCTGGCCGGCGCGTCCTTCGCCGGCGCGGTCCTGCGCGAGTGCAGCCTGCGCGGCATCGACCTGCGCGAGGCCGATTTCGGCGGCGCCACCCTGCAGCGCTGCGACCTGTCGGAATGCGACCTGTCCGGCGCCAGCCTGGCGCGCGCGCAGGCGGGCGAATCGCTGTTCATCCGCGCCGACCTGACCGGCGCCGACCTGTCCGGCGCCGACCTGCTGGGCGCGCTGCTGCAGAAGGCCGGCATGACGCACGCGGACCTGCGCGACGCCAACCTGTTCCGCGCCGACCTGGGGCTGGCCGTCCTGGACGACACCACCGACACGCGCGGCGCCTATACCCACCTGGCCAATACGCGGCCGCGCGCGGCCGGACGGGGCGCGCCGTGACGCCCGGGCTGCTGCGCGAGCGCGTCAAGCGGGGCGAGCCCCTGTCGGGGCTGGACCTGCGCGGCGCCGACCTGTCCGGCCTGGACCTGGCCGGCGCGCTGGTGGAGCAGTGCGACCTGCGCGGCGCCTCGCTGGCGGGATCGGACCTCGCAGACAGCCGCTTCAGCGCCTGCCGCCTGGGCGGCACCGATTGGCGCGGCGCGCGCGCGGCGCAATGCCAGTTCTTCCGCTGCGAGCTGGACGAGGCTTGTTTCCGCGAGGCGGCCTGCGACGAGGCCGCCTTCGTCGAGTGCAGCGCCGCCGCGGCGGTATTCGCGCAGACGCTGCTGCGCGGCTGCCATTTCATCAAGACCGGCCTGGCCGGGGCGGACTTCGGCGGCGTCGAGCAGCACGAGGGCAGCTTCTCCGAATGCGGCCTGGCGCGGGCCAGCTTCGCCGGCGCGACGTTGCGCCAGACGCTGTTCTTCCGCGCCGACCTGCGCGAGGCGGTGCTGGCCGGCGCGCGGCTGGAGCGAGCGGTGTTCGTCGAGTCGGACCTGACGGGCCAGCGGCTGGCCGGCCAGTCGCTGGCCGGCAGCCAGTTCACCGAGGCGCGCATGGACGGCTGCGACCTGGGCGGGGCGGACCTGGCGCAGTGCGGCTTCAAGGGCGCATCGCTGCGCGGCGCGCGCCTGGCGCGGGCGCGCGGGCCGCGCGCGATGTTCGCGCAGGCCGACCTGTCCGGCGCGGACTGCAGCGGCGCGCAGCTGCCGCAGAGCCTGTGGGCCGACGCCTGCCTGGAGGGCGCCGTGCTGAGCGGCGCGGACCTGACGCAGGCCGTGCTGCACCGGGCGCGCGCGGCCGGCGCGCGCTTCGAGGCGGCCGCGCTCGGCTATGCGGATTTCTCCTGCGCCGACCTGCGCGACGCCGACTTGCGCGAGGCCCGCTTCGAGCGCACCCAGATGCACCGCGCGGCGGCCGACGGCGCGCGCTGGCGCTCGCGCGCCGGCATCCTGGACAACGACCCCGCGCTGTACGAGGCCGAGCTGTGGTCGGCCCGGCGGCGCACCGGGGCCCGGGGCGCGGGGCGCCCCTGACAGCAAGGCCAGCCAAGCAAGGAGCTTCATGTTCGCCGACTGCCAACTGATGGGGATGGACCTGGCCTTCCCGGACATCTGCAAGACCCCGCCGGTGCTGCTGCCCATCCCCTATCCGAACTTCGCGCTGGGGCCCATGGCCATCCCCAACGTGTGGAACGTGCTGCTGATGTGCATGCCGGCGCACAACCTGCTGACCACCATCCCGCTGACCAACGGCGACAACCCGGGGCTGGGCCTGGGGCTGATCTCGCAGACCGTCATGTCGCAGGCGCGGCGCATCACCTGCGTGCCCAACGTGCTGTTCGGCTGCATACCGGCCACCCGCCTGACCGGGCTGACAATCCAGAACACCATCAACACGGTGGGCATGCGCGTGGTGCCCAGCCAGATCAAGGTGGTGCTGCTGGGCGCGGGCGGGCGGGGCGGCGGCTCGGCCAAGGGCGCCAAGGGCGGCGGAACCGGCTCCGGCACGGCCGCCCGTCCGGGCGCGCTGGCCAAGCGCGGCGCGGGCACGCGCGGCGGCGCCGGCGGGCGGGGCGCGGCGGGCAAGCCCGCCTCCTCCGCCAAGGGCGGCGGCAAGGGGGGCGGCGGCGGCAAGGGCGGCTCGTCCGGCAAGCCGGGCAAGGGCGGCAAGGGCGGCAAGGGCGATCCCCGCTACCGCCGCGGCAAGTTCCGCAAGGGCGTGCGCGGCAAGGTCTGGGAAGCGGAGGCCAAGCGCAGCAAGGACGGCGTGGTGCGCGACCCCGTCACCAGGAAGAAAATGAACAAGGACGACCCCTGGGACATGGGCCACAAGCCCGGCTACGAGCACCGCAAGCACGTGCGCAGCGCGCAGGAACGCAATATCGACCGCAAGCAGTTCCTGGATGAATACAATGATCCCAGCCACTACCGCCCCGAACTGCCCAAGTCCAACCGCGGGCACCAGGGCGAACTGAAAACGGACGACTACTTTGGCCCCTGAATCCCGTACCCCCACGCCGCGCCACAAGGCGGTGGCGCGCCACGCCCTGGCGGTCTTCGGCGGCACGCCGGTCGTGCATGCCTACCACCACGACCGGATCGAGACGCTGTCGATCGACATCCTGGAAGTCGACGACAGCCCCGAGGACGGGCTGGTGTCCTACAGCACGCTGGGCCTGTTCGACGCCGAGCTGCTGCACGACGACGGCAAGCCCATGGACACGCGCGTCGAGCTGTGCGCCGACATGCCCGAGGACCTGGAGGAATGGGGCGCGGTCATGGCCACCGCGGCCTTCGGCGTGATGCGCCAGGGGCACGCGGCCATCCCCGGCCGCGTGCTGGAGGACTGCGTGTCCGAATACTATCCGGACACGACCGTGCCGCACCTCTACCTGTGCGTGCCGTACTCCTGGCGCGAGGGCAGCTTCCCCGGGCTGGAGCTCGACGGCGGCGCCACCGTGCACTGGCTGCAGGCCGTGCCCATCAGCGACCGCGAGCGCGACTACATCGAAAGCGCGGGCCACGAGGCCTTCGAGGACGCGCTGGTCGACGCCGACCCCGACATCTACGACCTGCAGCGCGAGTCGCTGGGCTTCTAGGCGCCCGCGCGCGCCGCCGCATCCCCGCCGCACCCCTCCGGGGCGCGCCGCGCCTGTTCGCGCGCGTCCATCGCCCACGCCTATCGCACGCGAAGATGACAACGACGCGACGCCGTGCCCGAAACAATGTTCGATTGTTCGTGCAGGTGTTAGGAGAAAGTAAGAAATCACAGGACATGTGAGTTGTCATAAGCCGCCGCCGCGCGCCTACATAGAATTCGCTGCGTTCAGGGGCCGCGCGCAACGCGCCCCGATCTTGCGATTCACGGCTGCCCGATGACGACCACCATGGAATTCGCCGACCTGCTCAAGACCATAGACCCCGGCCTGCCCTGCGGCGACGACCTGGAATACGACGCCGGCTTCCTGCAGCTGCAGCAGGACATGGTCGGCAAGAGCGAGCAGCAATTCGGCGACACCATCATCCCCGCGCAGCCGCCCGACTGGCACGCGGTGGAGAAGCAGGCGCTGGCCCTGCTGGAACGCACGCGCGACCTGCGCGTCATCGCCTGCCTGGCGCGCGCCTGGACCGAGACGCGCGGCCTGCCCGGCTACGCCGAAGGCCTGGCGCTTGCCGCGGGCACCCTGGAGCGCTATTGGGACGGCGTGCATCCGCGCCTGGACGCGGACGGCGAGCCGGATCCCCTGCCGCGCGTGAACGCGCTGGCTTCGCTGGGCGACCCGCAGGGCTGCGCGCGCAGCGCGCGCTCGGCCTGCCTGATCGACGACGTGCACGGCCGCCTGTCGCTGCGCGACGCCGAGCTGCTGCTCGACGGCGCCCGCACCGAGGCCGACTACCCCGGCGGGCGCGCGCGCCTGGTCGAGAACCTGCGCCGCGCCTGGCTGCAGGCCGACCCGGCGGCGCTGGCCGTGGCGCAGGCGGCCGCGTCGCTGCGCGGCATGCAGGACCTGGCCGCGAGCCGGCTCGGCCCCGCCTGGTGCCCGGACTACGCGCCGGTGCTGCGTACGCTGGACGCGGTGCGGCGCACCTGGCGCGACCTGGAGCCGGGCGGGCAGCCCCTGTCGCCCGACGATGCGGCATCCGCGGCGCCCGCGGCCGGCGCGCCCGCCAGCGAGGCCGCGCCGGCAGGCAAGGGCGCGGCGCCGGGCGAGGCCGTGCGCTGGCAGCAGGCGCAGATCCGCAGCCGCGAGGAAGCCGCCGCCATGCTGTCCAAGGTCTGCGCCTACTTCGACGCGCACGAGCCCAGCCACCCCGCGCCCTACCTGATCCGGCGCGCCCAGCAGCTGATACCCATGGATTTCCACGACATCCTGCGCAACCTGGCGCCGCAGGGGCTGGAGCAGTTCGAGGCCTGGCTGCCGCGCCCGGCCGGCGAGCGCCCCGGCGCGTGACAGGCCAGTGCCAGAGACGACATCACGGGAGATAAGACGCATGGCAACCACCCTGAAAGGCAGCGGCCAGAAATTCATCGCCAGGAACCGCGCCCCGCGCGTGCAGATCGAGTACGACGTCGAGATCTACGGCGCCGAGCGCCGCATACAGCTGCCCTTCGTCATGGGCGTGCTGGCCGACCTGGCCGGCAAGTCCGACACGCCGCAGCCGGAGATCGGCGAGCGCAAGTTCCTGGACATCGACGTCGACAACTTCGACGAGCGCATGAAGTCGATCCGGCCGCGCGCGGCCTTCCAGGTGGCCAACACGCTGACGGGCGAGGGCAGCCTGAACGTGGACGTCACCTTCGAGAGCCTGGACGACTTCTCGCCCGCCACGGTGGCGCGCAAGGTCGGCGTGCTCAACGAGATGCTGGAGGCGCGCACCCAGCTGGCCAACCTGCTGACCTATATGGACGGCAAGACCGGCGCCGAGGAATTGATCGGCCGGGTGCTCAACGACCCGGCGCTGCTGGGCACGCTGGCCGCCGCGCCGGCCGCGCGCATCGACGGCCCGGATGCCGATGCCGGCGAAGAGGGCGGCGACGGCACGGATGCCGGCGCCGCGCCGCGCGGCCAGCACTGAACAAGGGACAAGGAGGACGCCATGACCGCATTGGCACAGCGCGCCGGCGCGCAGCCCGCCGGACAGGAACTGCAGGCCGACGGCCTGTCGGCCCTGCTGAAGAAGGAATTCAAGCCCAAGACCGACCAGGCCCGGCAGGCCGTCGAGCACGCGGTGCGCACGCTCGCCCACCAGGCGCTGGAGAACAGCGGCGTGGCCCTGTCCTCGGACGCCTACCGCACCATCCAGGCCATCATCGCCGAGATCGACCGCAAGCTGTCCGAGCAGATCAACCTGGTCATGCACCACCCGGACTTCCAGCAGCTGGAGGGCGCCTGGCGCGGCCTGCACTACCTGGTGTCCAACACCGAGACCGACGAACTGCTGAAGATCCGCGTGATGTGCCTGTCCAAGCAGGAGCTGGGCCGCACGCTCAAGCGCCACAAGGGCGTGGGCTGGGACCAGAGCCCGATCTTCAAGCGCGTCTACGAGGAAGAGTACGGCCAGTTCGGCGGCGAGCCCATCGGCTGCCTGGTGGGCGACTACCACTTCGACCACAGCCCGCCCGACGTCGAGCTGCTGGGCGAGATCGCGCGCATCTCGGCCGCCGCGCACTGCCCCTTCATCGCCGGCGCCGCGCCCAGCGTGATGCAGATGGATTCCTGGCAGGAGCTGGCCAACCCGCGCGACCTGACCAAGATCTTCACCAATACCGAATACGCCGCCTGGCGCAGCCTGCGCGAATCCGAGGACTCGCGCTACATCGGCCTGGCCATGCCGCGCTTCCTGGCGCGCCTGCCCTACGGCGCGCGCACCAACCCGGTAGACGAGTTCGACTTCGAGGAAGACACCGACGGCGCCAACCACGACCGCTACGCCTGGTCCAACTCGGCCTACGCCATGGCGGCCAACGTCAACCGCTCGTTCAAGCTGTACGGCTGGTGCACCTCGATACGCGGCGTGGAGTCCGGCGGCGCGGTCGAGAACCTGCCGTGCCACACCTTCCCCACCGACGACGGCGGGGTCGACATGAAGTGCCCGACCGAGATCGCCATCAGCGACCGGCGCGAGGCCGAGCTGGCCAAGAACGGCTTCATGCCGCTGGTGCACCGGAAGAATTCCGACTTCGCCGCCTTCATCGGCGCGCAGTCGCTGCAGAAGCCCCAGGAATACCACGACGCCGACGCCACGGCCAACGCCAAGCTGGCCGCGCGCCTGCCCTATCTGTTCGCCTGCTGCCGCTTCGCCCACTACCTGAAGTGCATCGTGCGCGACAAGATCGGGTCGTTCCGCGAACGCGCCGACATGGAGCGCTGGCTCAACGACTGGATCATGAACTACGTGGACGGCGACCCGGCCAATTCCTCGCAGGAGACCAAGGCGCGCAAGCCGCTGGCCGCCGCCGAGGTCCAGGTCCAGGAGATCGAGGACAACCCCGGGTACTACTCCGCCAAGTTTTTCCTGCGGCCGCACTACCAGCTCGAAGGGCTGACGGTGTCGCTGCGCCTCGTGTCCAAGCTGCCCTCGCTCAAGCAGAACGAGGGTTGACGGGCATTCCACCGCAGCCGGGCCTGCCTGGCGGCACTGTCACTTTTTACAGGGAGAGAGTAAGTGGCTGTCGATATGTTCATGAAGATCGAAGGCGCCAACGGCGAATCCAAGGACGCCAACCACAAGGACTGGACCGACATCGTGTCCTTCTCGTGGGGCGCGACCCAACCGGCCAGCATGGCCACCGGCGGCGGGCAGGGCGCGGGCAAGGCCAGCTTCAACGACCTGCACGTGGTCGCCCGCATCGACAAGGCCGCGCCCGCGGTCATGAAGCACTGCGCCAGCGGCAAGCACCTGGGCAAGGTCGAGCTGTCGATCTGCAAGGCCGGCGGCCAGCAGGTGGAATACTCCAAGATCACGCTGGAGGAAGTGCTGGTGACCTCGGTGCAGGTGGCCGCCGACAGCGGCTCGGAAGCGGTGGTGGCCAACTACGCCTTCCAGGCCGCCAAGGTGCGCCAGCAGTACTGGGAGCAGACCGAGTCCGGCGGCAAGGGCGCGGAAAGCCTGGTCGCCTGGGACATCAAGCAGAACAAGGAAGTCGGCTGAATTGGACAAGCCCGCCACTTTGCTGAGCGGCGGCGTGTCCCGCTGCCTGGACGAGGTGCAGTCGCTCATCCGGGCGGCGCCGGCCGACGCGGACCTGCGCGCGCGGCTGTTCCAGCTGGCCGCGGTGCAGGGCGACTGGGGCCGTGCGGCGGAACAGCTGCGGCTGTGCGTGCGCTTCGATCCGGCGGCCCAGGCCATGGCCGCGCTGTACGGCCAGGCCATCGCCGGCGAACGCGAGCGCGAAGCCGTGTTCGCCGGCGTGGCCGAGCCGCTGTTCCCGGCCGGGCGCGAGCCCTGGTGCGACCTGCTGCTGCAGGCCATGGCCCTGGACGGCACGCAGCCTGCGCGCGCCGCGGCGCTGCGCGGCCAGGCGCTGCAGGACGCGCGCGAGCAGGGCGGCACGCTGCTGGCCGGCGCCGCCGCGCCGGTGGCCTACGCCTGGATGGGCGACGGCGACAGCCGGCTGGGCCCGGTATGCGAATGGATCGCCGGCGGGCGCTACGCCTGGCTGCCGCTGCAGGCGGTGCGCCGGGCCAGCCTGCTGGCGCCCGAGGGCGTGTGCGACCTGCTGTGGGCGCGCGCCGAGATCGTGCTGGCCGGCGGCCGCACGCTGCACGGCCTGGTGCCGGCGCGCTACCCGGCGCCCGCCGGGCGCGCCATGGCCGAGCAGGACGAGAGCCTGCGGCTGGGCCGCGAGACGCGCTGGCAGGCGCTGCCCGGCGAGACCTATGCCGGCGCCGGGCAGAAGATGTGGATCACCGACGCGGGCGAGTTCGCGCTGCTGGACGTGCGCCGCCTGGACCAGGAGGCCGCCTGATGGCGCCGCGCGACGGCCGTTCCGCGCGCGACCGACTGCAGCCTTCGCTGCTCGACCGACTGATGGACGACGAGCCGTGGCGGCGCGCCGAGCCGCCCGAGGCGCGCCTGTTGGCGCAGGCCGAGCTGCGCGCGGCCGTGCTGCGCGACCTGCGCTGGCTGCTCAACACCGTCAGCCTGGGCTCGACGCAGGACCTGTCGCCCTACCGGCTCGTGCCGGCCTCCACCGTCAACTTCGGCGTGCGCGCCATGGCCGGCCGGCGCATGTCCGAGATCGACTGGGTCGACGTGGAGACCTCCATCCGCGACGCCATCGCCGCCTTCGAGCCGCGCATCCACGCCGATTCGGTCGAGGTGCGCTGCGTCAGCGACACCGGCATGCTCGAGCACCACAACGTGCTGAGCCTGGAAATACGCGGCATGCTGTGGTGCGTGCCGCATCCGCAGGAATTCCTGTTCCGCACCGACATCGACCTGGAAAGCGGCCACATGGACCTGCGCGACCTGGGGGGCGTGTGATGGACCCGCGCCTGCTGGACTACTACAACCGCGAGCTGGTCTACCTGCGCGAGATGGGCGCCGAGTTCGCGCGCCAGTATCCCAAGGTGGCCGGCCGCCTGGGCATGCACGGCACCGAGGTCGCGGACCCCTACGTGGAGCGCCTGCTGGAGGGCTTCAGCTTCCTGGCCGCGCGCATCCACCTGAAGATGGACGCGGAGTTCCCGCGCTTCACCCAGCGCCTGCTGGAAGTCGTCCATCCCCATTACCTGGCGCCCACGCCGGCCATGGCGGTGGTGCAGTTCTCGCCCAGCATGAACGAGGGCGCGCTGGCCGGCGGCGTCGAGCTGCCGCGCGGCACGCTGCTGCGCGCCCGGCCCGCGCGCGGCGAGCAGACCGCCTGCGAATTCGCCACCGGCCACGCCGTGCGGCTGTGGCCGCTGCGCGTGGCCGAGGCCTCCTTCACCGGCGCGCCGCCCGACCTGCCGCTGGCCCGGCTGGGGCTGGCCGGGCGCGGCCCCGGCGTGGCCGGCGCGCTGCGCCTGCGCATCGAGGTCTGCGGCGGCGTCTGCCTGGAAGAGCTGGCGCTGGACCGCCTGGTGTTCTACCTGAACGGCCAGGACGCGCCCATGCACCGGTTGCTGGAGCTGCTGCTGGGCCGCACCGTCGCCGTGCTGGCGCACGACTGCGCGCGGCCGGCGAGCTGGCTGGGCCGGCTGCCGCCCGACGCGGTGCGCCACGAGGGCTTCGCCGACGACCAGGCGCTGCTGCCTACCGACACCCGCGTCTTCCAGGGCTACCGCCTGCTGCAGGAATACTTCGCCTGCCCGCGCCGCTATCTCTTCTTCAGCCTGAACGGCCTGGCCCGGGCGCTGCGCCGGCCAGCGCCCGCCGGCGGCCAGGGCACGCGCGCCTTCGAGCTGACGCTGCTGTTCTCGACCGCCGCGCCCGAGCTGGAAGGCGCGATCTCGGCCGACGACCTGGCGCTGCACTGCGCACCGGCCGTCAACCTGTTTCCGCGCCGCGCCGACCGGGTGGCGGTGACGCCGCGCACCAGCGAGTATCACGTGGTGGTGGACCGCACCCGGCCGCTGGACTTCGAGGTCCACGGGCTGACGAAGGTGCTGGGCCACGTGTCGGCGCAGCGCCCGGAGCAGGAATTCCGGCCCTTCTACGGCTCCTTCGGCGCCGACGCCGACGACTACGGCGCCTATTACTCGCTGCGGCGCGAGCCGCGCCTGCTGTCCGACACGGCGCGGCGCCACGGCAGCCGCACCGGCTACACCGGCAGCGAGGTTTATCTGTCGCTGGTGGACCGGCGCGAGGCGCCGTTCTCCGGCGCGCTGCGCCACCTGACGCTGGAGGCGCTGTGCACCAACCGCGACCTGGCCATGCTGCTGCCGCTGGGCTCGGACACCGACTTCACGCTGCGCGTGTCGGCGCCGGTCAAGGCGGTCAAGGTGCTGCACGGGCCGACGCGTCCGGCCGCCGCGCTGGCCGATGGGTCCGCCGCCTGGCAGTTGATCAGCCACCTGGGGCTGCATTACCTGAGCCTGACCGACCTGGACGCCGAGCAGGGCGCGCAGTCGCTGCGCGAGCTGCTCGACCTGTACGGCGACCTGGCCGATCCGGCCGTGCGCAAGCACGTCTCGGGCGTGCGCCACGTGCGCGCCGAGCCCATGCACTGCCGCCTGCCGCTGCCCGGGCCCATGGTCTACGGGCGCGGCGTGCGCATCGATCTGCAGGTCGACGAGGCGGCGTTCCCGGGCACCGGGCCCTATCTGTTCGGCGCGGTGCTGGAGCAGTTCTTCGCGCGCCACGTTTCCATCAACATGATGTCGGAGCTGGTCCTGTCCACGCTGCAGCGCGGCGAGCTGGCCCGATGGCGGCCCCGCATGGGCAGCCGGCCCGCCGCCTAGGGCGGGCCACAACGGAGAAAGGAAGACGCCATGATGCACGGCCAAGCGGCGCGGCAGCGCTATCCCGCCTACGATCCCGTCCACCTGGTCGGCACCCTGCGCCATGGCGGCGGCGACGGCCGCTATGCGGTGGACTGCGACGGCCGCGAATGGCTGGCGCGGCGCGCGGCCAGCTGCCTGCTCGCGCCCGCGCCCGGCGACACCGTGCTGATCAGCGGCCCGGACCCGGAGCGCGTCTACCTGATCGCCGTGATCGAGCAGGCCGACCCCGCCTGCGGCACGCTGGAGGTCGAGGGGCGGCTGCGGCTGCGCTCGCGCACCGCCGACGTGGCCGTGCAGGCCGCGGGCGAGGTCCGCATCGAAGGCGGGCAGGGCGTGCGGGTGGAAACCGATGCCCTGTCCCTGCGCGTGCGCGAGGCCGATTGCAGCGCCGCGCGCCTGAGCTACCTGGCCGGCGAGGTCGAGGGCGCGGTGGGCTGCATGCGGCTGGTGGGGCGCGTCTACGAGGCCGTGGTGGACCGCCTGTCCTTCCTGAGCCGGCTGACGCTGCGCCAGGCCAGCGAGGCCGAGCACGTGCGCGCCGGCACGCTGGACTACCAGGCCGGGCAGAGCGCCCGCCTGCACGCGCCCTACACCATGGTGACCGCCGACGCGCTGGTCAAGGTGGACGCCCGGCAGGTCCACATGGGATGAGCCGGGAGCGGGCCGGGCATGGATTGAGCATGGAAGACGGCTTCTGGCAGGCGCTGGAGCGCGCCCCGCATGCGCACGACCTGTTCCACGCGCTGCGCTGGGTGGATGCGCGCGCCGGCGCGCGCGCGCCGCTCGGGCGCGGCGGCTCGCCGCGCCACGAGCCCGTGCGCATGCGCCAGGAGCCGTCGCTGGCCTTCGCGCCGGCCACGCTGGCGTCCGCGCGCGCCGCGACGGCGGACCAGCCGGCGCAGCTGTCCATCTACAGCTTCGGCCTGTTCGGCCCCAACGGCCCGCTGCCGCTGCACCTGACCGAGCAGGCGCGAGAGCGGCTGCATCACCACGGCGACCGCACCTTCAGCGCCTTCGCCGACCTGTTCCACCACCGCCTGATCCTGCTCTTCTACCGCGCCTGGGCCGACGCCCAGAGCACCGTATCGCTGGACCGCGGCGAGGAGCGCTTCAGCCGCTACGTGGCCAGCCTGCTGCACATGGGCGCGCCGTCGCTGCGCCGGCGCGACGCGGTGCCGGACCACGCCAAGTACTACATGGCCGGCCATCTGCTGCGCCAGACGCGCAATCCCGAAGGGCTGCGCAGCATCCTGCAGGCCTTCTTCGGGCTGCCGGTGCGGGTGCGCGAGTTCGTGCCGCAGTGGCTGCGCATCGAGCCCGGGCAGCGCCTGCGCCTGGACGGGCGGGCGGGGCTCGGGCGCGACACGCTGCTGGGCGCGGCGGTGCGCGACGCGCAGGGCCGGTTCCGCATCGAGATCGGCCCGCTCGACCCCGCCGACTACGCATCCTTCCTGCCCGGCGCGGCGCGCGCGCGCCAGCTGGCGCATTGGGTGCGCGACTACACCGGCGTGGAGTTCGACTGGGACTGCCGCCTGGCGCTGCGGCGCGAGGCCGCGCGCGGGGTGCGCCTGGGCGCGCCGGTGCCGCTCGGCCAGGCGTCCTGGCTGGGCCTGCGCGACCGGCTGCCGGGCGACGCGCGCGACCTGGTCCTGGACTACGAGAAGCGCGGGCGCCTGGGGCCAGTCCACGCTGCAAGGAGCCCTGCGTGAGCGAGGCCCGGCCCGCGCGCGCCGCCGGCCGCACCGACGGATTTCCCCCCATCCCCTGACGGAGCATCATGTCCGATATCGGCCGCGCCGAGCTGTTCGGCAAACTCGACCCATTGCCCTATCGGGCCCTGGACGCCGCCACCGCATTCTGCAAGCTGCGCGGCAACCCCTATGTGGAGCTGGTGCACTGGATGCACGCGCTGGCCCAGCTGCAGGACAGCGACCTGCACCGCATCGCGCAGGCCTTCGGCATGGACTTCGGCCGCCTGCAGCAGGACCTGGCCGGCGCGCTGGACCGGCTGCCGCGCGGGGCCGGCTCGGTTTCGGACCTGTCGGAGCACGTCGATCATGCGGTCGAGCGCGCCTGGGTGCTGGCCTCGCTGCGCTACGGCGCGGCGCGCATCCGCAGCGGCCACCTGTTGCTGGCGCTGGCGCGCACCTACAGCCTGAGCGGCGTGCTGGCCGGCATGTCGGCGCAGTTCGGCCGCATCGCCGCCGACGCCTTGCTCGAACGCCTGCCCGAGCTGGTGCGCGGCTCGCCCGAGGACGGCGCCGCCCTGGCGGCTGCCGCGCCGGCCGGCCCGGCCGAGGCCGGCGGCGCCTCGGCGCTGGCGCGCTACGCGGTCGACCTGACCGCGCAGGCCCGCGCCGGCCGGCTCGACCCCGTGTCCGGGCGCGACGAGGAAATCCGCCAGGTCATCGACGTGCTGATGCGCCGCCGCCAGAACAACCCGCTGCTGGCCGGCGAGGCCGGCGTGGGCAAGACCGCGGTGGCCGAGGGCCTGGCCCTGCGGCTGGCCGCCGGCGACGTGCCCGCGCCGTTGAAGGACGTGGCGCTCTACCTGCTGGACCTGGGCCTGCTGCAGGCCGGCGCCGGCGTCAAGGGCGAGTTCGAGCAGCGGCTGCGCCAGGTGGTCGACGAGGTCCAGGCGAGCGAGCGGCCCATCGTGCTCTTCATCGACGAGATCCACACCCTGGTGGGCGCCGGCGGCGCGGCCGGCACCGGGGATGCGGCCAACCTGCTCAAGCCTGCGCTGGCGCGCGGCCAGCTGCGCACCGTGGGCGCCACCACCTGGTCCGAGTACAAGCGGCACATCGAGAAGGACCCCGCGCTGACGCGGCGCTTCCAGGTCATACAGGTGCACGAGCCGGACGAGGGCCGCGCCGTGCCGATGCTGCGCGGCCTGGCCGGCGCGCTGCAGTCGCACCACCGGGTGCTGGTGCTGGACGAGGCGATCGAGGCGGCGGTGCGGCTGTCGCACCGCTACATTCCCGCCCGGCAGCTGCCCGACAAGGCCGTGGCGCTGCTCGACACGGCGTGCGCGCGCGTGGCCGTCAGCCAGCAGGCCGTGCCGGCCCCGCTGGAGGACGCGCGCCGGCGCATCGCCGCGCTGGAGACCGAGCTGGAGATCGCCGCGCGCGAGGCCAGGCTGGGCATGGGGCCGCCGGGGCGCCCGGATGCCCTGCGCGGCGAGTTGCAGGCTGCCCGCGAGGAAGAGGCCGGGCTGGTGGCGCGCTGGGAGAGCGAGGCCGGGCTGGCGCTGCGCATCCTGACGCTGCGCGAGCGGATCGAGACCGAGGCCGAGCCGCAGGCCGGGGCGCATGCGGGATCGCAGGCAGGGACGCAGGCAGGGATGCAGGCAGGGATGCAGGCAGGGATGCAGGCAGCGTCGCACGCAGGGGCCGGCCGTGCCGTGGCGCAGGCCGACGGGCAGGACCTGCGCGCCGAGCTGCAGCAGGCCGCCGACGCGCTGCTGGCCAGCCAGGGCGAATCGCCGCTGATCCACTGCGCCGTGGACGCGGCCGCCGTGGCCGGCGTGGTGGCCGACTGGACCGGCATCCCGGTCGGCCGCATGGTGCGCGACGAGGCGCGCGCCGTGCTGGCGCTGGCCGACACGCTGGAGCGCCGCGTGATCGGCCAGCGCCACGCCCTGGACACGATCGCCGAGCGCATCCAGTCGTCGCGCGCGCGCCTGACCGATCCTGGCCGGCCGGTAGGCGTGTTCCTGCTGTGCGGCCCGAGCGGCGTGGGCAAGACCGAGACCGCGCTGGCGCTGGCCGAGGCGCTGTACGGCGGCGAGCAGAACCTGATCGCGGTCAACATGAGCGAGTTCCAGGAGTCGCACGCCGTCTCCACGCTCAAGGGCGCGCCGCCCGGCTACGTCGGCTACGGCGAGGGCGGGGTGCTGACCGAGGCGGTGCGCCGCCGCCCGCACAGCGTGGTGCTGCTCGACGAAGTGGAGAAGGCCCACGCCGACGTGCACGAGCTGTTCTTCCAGGTGTTCGACAAGGGCTGGATGGAGGACGGCGAGGGGCGGCATATCGATTTCCGCGATACCGTCATCCTGCTGACCGCCAACGTGGGCGCCGAGCTGGTCGCCCGGCTGTGCGCCGATCCGCAGCTCATGCCCGAGCCCGACGCGCTCGCCGCGGCGCTGCGCGAGCCGCTGCTGCGGGTGTTCCCGGCCGCGCTGCTGGGCCGCCTGGCGGTCGTGCCCTACCTGCCTTTGTCGGACCGCACGCTGGGCCGCATCGTCGACATGCAGTTCGCGCGCATCGCCCGGCGCCTGCACGACAACCACGGCGTGGCGCTGGAGGTCGACCCCACCGCGCGGGCGCTGGTCGCGCAGCGCTGCACCGAGGTCGAATCCGGCGGGCGCATGGTCGAGGCCATCCTGGCCCGGCGCGTCCTGCCGCGCATCGGCCGGGAGCTGCTGTCCGCCCCGCTGGCCGGGCAGGCGCGCCGGCGCATCCGCATTTCGGCGCGCGACGGCGAGTTCGCCTACGAGTACGACTGAGGGTGCGGGTGCACGGCCGGCAGCCGGGCAGGCGCCGGCCGTTGCCACGGCTACGGCCGGCGGCCGGCCGGCGGCGCGTCCTCGTCGTCGTCGTTGCGCGCCGGCCGCAGCGTGTCGCGCACCGGATGGCTGCGCAGGGGCGCGAGCGGGTCCTGGCCGGGCAGGGTGGACGGCGTGGCGTCGGCGAACACGTCCGGCGCGCCGTCGCCCGGCTCGCCGAACAGCGCCAGCGGATCGCGGGGCAGGGGCTGGGCCGGCGCGCCGCCGGGCGGCAGGTGCGCCAGCGGGTCGACGGCGTTGCGCGACTGCGCGGAATCCAGGTCGAAGGGGTGGGCCGAGAGCTCGGGCGCGCCGCCCACCGGCAGCGTGCCGGGGCCGAACAGGCCGCCGAACACGTCCTCGCCGGCGGGCTGCGCCGCCGCGGCGGCGCCCGCCTGCGGCACGGGCTGCATGGGCGGCATGGGCGGCATGGGCCGCATGGACGGCGCCGCGTCCCACGCGCCGGGCTCGTCCTGCGCATCGGGGACATCCCGCTCGTCCGCGACATCCTCCACGTCTTCCACGTCCAGCACGTACTGGCCGATGCGCAGCACGTCGCCCGGCGCGACGTCGGCTTCGCGGCCCGCCTGCAGCGGCACGTCGTTGACGCTGACGGCGCTCATGGTGCTCAGGTTGCGCAGCCGGCAGGACTGCGCGTCGATGCGCAGCGCCGCCTGCACGCGGCACAGGCGGCCGGCCGGGTCGGGCAGGACCAGGTGGTTCTCGGCGCCGCGCCCGAGCGTGCCGCCGGGCGCGCGGAATTCGGCGCCGCGCGGCGCGGCCGGGTCGTCGGGATGGCGGCGGATCAGGGTCAGGGTCATGGCGGATCTCCGTGCAGCGGTCGCGGCGGGACCTGGTCGCGTCGACGGGCGTCGGCAGGCCTCAGCCGCCGCTCGCCACCTTGGCGCGCTCGAATACCGGCCCCCACTGCGGATGGCCGGCCTCGCTGGGCGCCAGCGTGAAGTCCGGGCGGATCTGCAGGATGCGGCCGAAGGCGTCCTGGCACAGCTGCGCGTAGTCGTTCACGCAATAGCTGAAGGCCTGCAGCTTGAACGCCTCGATGCGCAGGTCGTCGGGCGCGGCGGCCAATGCGTCCGAGCGCGCGACGCGGCGGATCACGTCGCCGTAGCGGCCGGCGTCGTAGGCCTGGCGCACCTGGCGCAGCTCTTCCTGCGCCTGCGGGCTGGCGACGGCCGAAGCCGGGGCGGAATACGGGGAGGTGCCGGCGGTGCAACCCGCCAGCCATGCCAGGGCGGCCGTCAGGCCGTAGCGGACTCGTCGTGTCATGAAGGACCCGGAAGGCAAGGGTGGGACAGCGGGATCCGCGCGCCGCGCCGGGCGCCGCCGGCGGGTGCGCGAACGTGCAGCGATGATAGCGGCGCCGCGTGCGCGAAATGATTCCGGTGGTAAGCCAAGTATGTCCAATCGCATGCGCGCCGGTCCGCTCCGTAACAGGCGTAACGATATCCGCATTGTCACAAAGGTGCCGCCCGGCCCCTTTGAGATAGGCGCTTTGCTCGACACGGGAAACGGATGCGAGGGATGGCGTTGCGGGTATCGTTCTGCGGGCCGGCGCTGCGGCTGCTGTGGCTCCTGCCGCTGTCGGCCGCGCTGGCCGCGGCCGCGGGATGCTCTTCCACCGCCGGGCGCAAGGCGGTGCCTTATGCGATCGAGCTGAGCGCCGATCCGCAGGTCAACCCCGACGCGCAGGGGCGCGCCTCGCCCATCCAGGTCACGCTGTACGAGCTGCGCTCGCCCGCGGAATTCGAGGCGCGCGACTTCTTCGCGCTGCAGGGCGATGCGCAGGCGGCGCTGGGCAAGACGCTGCTCGATACCGACCAGATCATCCTGCAGCCGGGCGAGACCCGCACCGTCTCGCATCCGGGCAGCACCGAGGCGCGCGTGGTCGGCATCGTGGCCGCCTACCGCGACCTGGAGAACAGCCGCTGGCGGCTGACGGTGCCGCTGCCCGAGCCGCAGAACACCAACATCTACAAGGTCTGGCAGTTCTCGCCGAACGAGGAGACGCTGCGCGTGTCCGTGGGCGGCCGGGAGCTGCGCTTCGTCGACAGGGAGCGCTCCTGGTGGCCCTTCTGACCGTCCGCCGCGCCCGGCCGCACCGCGCCGCGCCGCGGCGGCGCCGCATTCCCCCTTCTTCGCAGGTTCGATGACGCACATGGCAATGGCACGGGACAGCAAGGTCGTCTGGTCGGAGGGCATGTTCCTGCGGCCGCAGCATTTCCAGCAGTTCGAACGGCACGTGGAAACCCTGCTGGCGCAGCGCGTGCGGGCGCTGCAAGGTTTCTTCTGGGGCTTTTCCGATCTGGAGCTCGACCGCGACGCGCTGGCGCTGGGCAAGCTGGCGGTCGCGCGCGCGGCCGGCGTGCTGCCCGACGGCACGCCCTTCGCCTTCGACGGCGCGCAGGAGGCCCCGGCGGCGCTGGATGTCGACCCCGAGGCGCGCGGCGTGCGCATCGTGCTGGCGCTGCCGCGCCGCCGGCCCGGCGCCTGCGAAGTGGTCTACGAGGACGGCGACGATACGCTGGCCCGCTACCAGGCGCGCGAGATCGAGATCGAGGACAGCGGCGCGGTCGGCCTGGAGCCCGCGCTGGTGCAGCTCGGACGGCTGCGCCTGCGCCTGCTGCCGGAGCCCGCGCTGGGCGGCGAGTGGATAGGCCTGGGCGTGGCGCGCGTGGCCGAGCGCCTGCCCGCCGGCCGCGTGACGCTGGACGAGGCCTACATCCCGCCCTGGCTGGAGGCGGGCGCGCAGCCGCTGCTGCGCGGCTACGCCGAGGAGCTCTACGGCATGCTGGCCGCGCGCGGCCAGGCGCTGTCGCAGCGCCTGTCGCAGCCCGGCCGGGGCGGCGTGGCCGAGGTCGCCGACTTCCTGCTGCTGCAGACCGTCAACCGCTACCTGGGCGCGCTCTGGCACGCCCGCCAGATGCCGGCGCTGCATCCCGAGCGCCTGTTCCGCGACTGGCTGATGCTCGCCTGCGACCTGGCCACCTACACCCACCCGGAACGCCGGCCCGAGGTGCTGCCCGACTATATGCACGACGACCTGCAGGCCACGTTCGCGCCGCTCATGGTCGAGCTGCGCCGCTCGCTGTCGGTGGTGCTGGAGCAGCGCGCGCTGCAGATCCCGCTGCAGGACCGCGGCCAGGGCGTGAGCGTGGCCCAGGGCATGGACGCCGGCCTGCTGCGCAGCGCCGGCTTCGTACTCGCCGTGCACGCCGACCTGCCGGCCGAGACCGTGCGCACGCGCTTCCCGGCCCAGGCCAAGCTCGGCCCGGTGGACCGCATCCGCGACCTGGTCCACCTGCAGCTGCCCGGCGTGGCGGTGCGCGCGCTGCCGGTCGCGCCGCGCCAGATCCCCTACAGCGCCGGCTGGACCTATTTCGAGCTGGACAAGGGGGGCGAGCTGTGGCGGCAGCTGGAGCGCACCGGCGCGCTGGCCCTGCACGTGGCCGGCGAGTTCCCGGGCCTGGCCATGGAATTCTGGGCGGTGCGCGACTAGGGCCTGTCAACAGGCCCTGGGGCCGCCGGCAGGCCCCGGCCCGACACGAGGAGAAGACGTCCGCATGCATGCTTCCAACCCGACCTTCCCCGGCCTGCCCGGCGAGGCCGCCGCGCCCGGCGGCGCGGCCAGCCGGCTGCGCCCGGGCGAATACGTCATCAGCGGCAGCAACCCGCTGGTGGCCGCCGCCAACCCGCTGCTCGACCTGATCCCGCAGATCCGCGCCACCGCCTCGCACCCGTCGCCGGCGATGCTGCGCGAGCACCTGGTCGACGAGGTGCGGCAGTTCGAGCTGCGCGCGCAGCAGGCCGGCATCCCCAACGAGACCATACTGGGCGCGCGCTACTGCCTGTGCACCGCCCTGGACGAGGCCGCGGCGCTCACGCCCTGGGGCGGGGCGGGCGTCTGGTCGGCGCACAGCCTGCTGGTCACCTTCCACAACGAGACCTGGGGCGGCGAGAAGTTCTTCCAGCTGCTGGCCAAGCTGTCGCAGAACCCGGGCCAGCACCTGGACCTGCTGGAGCTGCTGTACTACTGCCTGCTGCTGGGCTTCGAAGGGCGCTACCGGGTGGCCGACAACGGCCGCACGCAGCTGGAGACCCTGCGCCAGCGGCTGCTGCGCATCCTGCGCGGCGCGCGCGGCGACTACCCGCGCGCGCTGTCGCCGCACTGGCGCGACGAGCCGGCCCAGCAGGCGCTGCGCCGCCTGCCGGTGCCGCTGTGGGTGTTCGGCGCGCTGGCCGCGGTGCTGGCGCTGCTGGTGTTCTGGGGCCTGGCCTGGAGCCTGGGCGGGCGCTCCGACGCGGTCTACGAGGCGGTCGCACGGCTGCGCCCGCCGGCCGTGCAGATCGCAGCGCCGGCGCGCCGCCCGGCGCCCGAGCCCCGGCTGGCCGTCTTCCTGGAGCCGGAGATCCGCGAGCGGCTGGTCAGCGTGCGCGACGAGGTCGACCGCAGCGTCGTCGTCCTGCGCGGCGACGGCCTGTTCGAATCCGGCGCGGCCGCGGTGCGCGACCGCTTCGTGCCGGTGCTGGCGCGCGTGGCCGACGGGCTGGCGCAGACGCGCGGCGAGATCGTGGTGCGCGGCTACAGCGACGACGTGCCCATCCGCACCGCGCGCTACCCGTCCAACTGGCACCTGTCGCAGGCGCGCGCCGACGTGGTCAGGCAGATGCTGGTCGACCGGCTGGGCCAGCCCGGCCGCGTGCGCGCCGAGGGCCGCGGCGAGAGCGACCCGATCGCGCCCAACGACACGGCGGCCGGCCGCTCGGCCAACCGCCGCGTGGAGATCACGCTGATGGTGCCGCCCGCGCCGGCCGGCGGCCTGGAAGGAAACGGACCATGATGCACCGCATTCTGGGCTGGCTGTTCAGCCGCGGCCTGTGGAATTTCCTGGGCGTCGTCGCGCTGGCGCTGCTGGTGTGGATCGCCGGGCCGCTGCTGGCCATCGGCGCCGCGCGCCCGCTGGAGAGCGAGGCCGCGCGCCTGGCCGCGATCGCCGCGCTGTTCGCCGTCTGGCTGTTGCGCATCCTCTGGCGCAAGTGGCGCGAAGGGCGGCTCAACGCCCAGCTGCTCGGCCAGCTGCGCCGGCCCAAGGCCAGGAGCGATGCGCCCGAGCCGCCCCCGTCCGACCTGCGCGAACTGGAAAGCCGCTTCGACGAGGCGGTGGAGCTGCTGCGCAAGACGCGCTTCGACGGCAGCAGGCGGCGCTGGTCGCTGGACCGCTACTCGCGCCAGTACCTGTACCAGCTGCCCTGGTACGTCATCATCGGCGCGCCGGGCTCGGGCAAGACCACGGCGCTGGTCAATTCCGGCCTGAACTTCCCGCTGGCCGACCGCTTCGGCAAGGCCGCCCTGCGCGGCGTGGGCGGCACGCGCAACTGCGACTGGTGGTTCACCGACGACGCCGTGCTGCTCGACACCGCCGGGCGCTACACCACCCACGAAAGCGACCCGACCGGCGACGAGGAGGAATGGCGCGGCTTCCTGGGGCTGCTGACGCGCTTTCGCGGGCGCCAGCCCATCAACGGCGCCATGCTCACCGTCAGCATCGAGGACCTGCTGTCGGCCTCCGACGCCGAGCGCGCCCGCCACGCCGCCGTGCTGCGCCGGCGCCTGCAGGAACTGCGCGAGCAGCTGGGCATACGCTTCCCGGTCTACGTGCTGGTGACCAAGGCCGACCTGCTGTCCGGCTTCGAGCAGTACTTCGCCTCGTTCAGCCGCGAGGACCTGGAGCAGGTATGGGGCTTCACGCTGCCGTATGCGCGCAGCCAGGAGGCCGACTTCGACCTGTACGAGGCCTTCCACGCCGAATACCGCCTGCTGCAGCGCCGCCTGGACGACGCGCTGCCCGAGGTGCTGGCGGCCGAGACGGACGAGTCGCGCCGCGCGCTGGCCTACCTGCTGCCGCAGCAGTTCAGCAGCCTGCAAGCGGTGCTGGGCCATTTCCTGAGCGACGTCTTCGCCACCTCGCGCTTCGAGGCCAGGCTGGTGCCGCGCGGGGTGTACTTCACCAGCGGCACCCAGGGCGGCGAGACCTTCGACCAGGTCACCGGCCACCTGCGCCGCTACCTGCGCATCGAGGGCGGCCCCGCGGCCGCGCCGGCCGAGGCCGAGGGCCGCAGCTTCTTCCTGAAGAGCCTGCTGCGCGAGGTGATCTTCCGCGAGGCCGGCCTGGCCGGGCGCAACCTGCGCTGGGAGCGCCGCTACCGGCGCCTGCACTGGGCCGGCTACGCCGTGGTCGCGCTGGCCTTCGCCGGCCTGCTGGCGGGCTGGCTGGTCAGCTACCGCAACAACGCCGCCTACCTGGACGAGATCGCCCGGCGCGTGCCGGCGGTGGACAAGCTCGGGCGCGAGATCAAGATCACCCGCAGCGGCGACGTGCTGGGCCTGATGCCCTTCCTGGACAACCTGTGGTATTTGCCGCGCCACGGGGATTTCGAGCTGGACGCGCCGCCCCTGGGCTATCGCTTCGGCCTGTACCAGGGCGAGAAGATGCAGGCGGCCGCGCAGGGCGTCTACCGCAACACGCTGGACGACGTGCTGCTGCCGCAGGTGGCGCGCCGGGTCGAGGCGGCCCTGCGCTCGGCCCGCCCGCAGGACCTGGAATACGGCTACGAGGCGCTGCGCGCCTACCTGATGCTGTACGAGGCCGACCACTACGACGCCGAATTCATGCACGCCTGGCTCCTGTCGGACATGCAGCGCACGCTGCCCGAGGGCTACACCCGGCGGCAGTACGACCTGATGTCGCTGCACCTGCGCAACCTGGTGCAGGGCGGCGTGCTGGCCTCGCCCTTCCCGCGCGACGAGGAGCTGGTGCGCCAGTCGCGCGAGCAACTGGCCCGCCACACGCTGGCGCAGCGCGCCTACAGCCGCATGCGCCGCATGCTGGCCGGCGGCGACGCCGCGCCCGACACCACCGCCATCACCCTGGGCGGCCCGCAGGCCGACGCGGTGTTCGTGCGCAAGAGCGGCAGGCCGCTCAGCCAGGGCATCCCCGCCCTGTACAGCTACCGCGGCTACTGGGACGTGTTCGTTCCGCAGGTCACGCGCGTGGCCGAGCGGCTGCGCCGGGACGACGCCTGGATACTGGACCTGGCCGCGCCGGCCGATTTCGGCCAGGCGGCGCAGCAGCAGCTGATCGCCGACGTCAAGCGCCTGTACCTGAACGACTACGTGGCGCAGTGGGACGGCTATTTGAACGACCTGGCGCTGGCGCCGCGCGCCTCGCTGCTGCAGAGCATCCAGCTGGCGCGCACGCTGTCGGCGCCGGATTCGCCCATGGTGCAGCTGGCGCGCAGCGTCGCGCGCGAGACCACGCTGCTGCGCGATTCGGCCGGCGACGAGCGCTCCCTGGTCGACCAGGCGCGCGAGCGCGTCAGCAGCACGCGCCAGGCCCTGGAGCAGATGTTCGGGCCCACCGGCCTGGCCAGCGCCATGCGCGAGGACGCCGGCGACGGCAGGCTGGAGCGCACCGTCGACGCGCACTTCGAGCCGTGGCGGCGCCTGGCCGCCGGCGACGGGCAGGGCGGCCAGGCGCCCATCCAGGCCACCGCCGGCCTGGTCGGCGAGCTCTACACCTACCTGACCGCGGCCGACGCGGCGCTGCGCAGCGCCAGCCCGGCGCCGGCCTCCGACGTGGTGACCAAGCTGCGCGCCGAGGCCGGCCGCCTGCCCGATCCCCTGCGCGGCCTGCTCGACGACCTGTCGGCCGGCGCCGCGGGCGAAATCTCCGGCGTGGCGCGCGAGCGCATGGGCGAGAACCTGTACGCCACCATCGGCCTGTTCTGCCGGCAGGCCATCGCCGGCCGCTACCCCTTCGCGCCGGGCGCCGAGCGCGAAGTCGCGCCCAACGACATGGCGCGCCTGTTCGCGCCCAACGGCATGATGGACGACTTCTTCCAGAAGCACCTGGTCGGCCAGATCGACGTGTCCGAGCCGCGCTGGCGCTTCAAGCCGGGCGTGGACGGCGCCGAAGGCAAGCGCTCGCCCATGCTGGACGCCTTCCAGCGCGCGGCGGCGATCCGCGACGCCTACTTCATGGCGGGCAGCCCCATGCCGGCGTTCCGCGTGTCGATCCGGCCGGTGGAGATGGACCCGGCCATCAGCCAGTTCGTGATGGACGTGGACGGGCAGGCGGTGCGCTACGTGCACGGCCCGCAGGTGGCGACCACGGTGCAGTGGCCGGGGCCGCGCGGGACCAACCAGGTGCGCATCGAGCTGACGCCGCAGGACGGCGCTTCCGGCCTGTCGGCGAGCGGCCCCTGGGCGCTGAACCGGCTGCTGGACCGGGCCGTCCTGCGCAGCGGCGGCTCGCCCGAGATCACCCTGGCCAGCTTCGACATCGGCGGGCGCAAGGTCGTGCTGGAGATCCGCGCCGGCAGCGTCAAGAGCCCGTTTCACCTTTCCGAGATGCGGGGGTTCTCGTGCCCCGGGCGGTCCTGAGGGAGGTGATCGGCATGGCCAACGGCAATGGCGGCAACGGCTCCGACGGCGCCGGCGTGGGCTGGTACGGCAAGATCCCCGCGGCCGGCGACTTCGTGCACCGGCGCCTGCCGCGCGTCTTGATCGCCTGGTGGGACGCCTGGCTGCAGTACGGCCTGGCCGCGCTGCGGCAGATGCCGGACGAAGGCGCCGAGCGCGGCTACGCGGCCGCGCCGATCTGGAACTTCGCCATCCCGGCCGGCCCGGGCGCCGCCGGCATGGTGCAACTGGGCTGCATCGCGCCCAGCCGCGACCGGGTCGGCCGCGCCTATCCGCTGTGCGCGGCCACGGCGCTGCCGGCCCAGGTCTTCCGGCGCAGCCAGCTGGAGGGCGCGGACGACTATTACCGCCGCGTCGGCGCCAGCCTGCTCGCCGCCGTCCGGCACGGCTGCGCGGCCGAGCAACTGGACCGCATGCTGCAGGAGGCGCGCCTGTCCGGAGACGTCGCGGCCGCGGTGCCGGGCAGGGCCGGCGCCGCGGCTGCCGCGGACGAGGGGGGCGCGGCGGCGCGTGCCGGCAACGACATCCTGGAGATCCTCAACGCCGGCAACGGCGCGGCCGACGGGGCCGGCGCTGTCGGCGACGACGGCATTGGCGGTACTGCTGGCACGCCACGGGTTCCGCCGGCCCTGGCCGCCTGGCCGGACCTGCCTTTCTGCTTCAACCCCAGTTCGCACACCAGCTACTGGTGGACCAACCAGTCCGACGGCGCCGCGCTGCAGACCTACGTGCACGGCGGCGCCCTGAACGCCACCCTGTTCCTTCGCCTGTTCTGCGCGCCGCCCGCGTGGCGCCGCCTGTAACGCCGCCAGCGAGGCCATCATGTCCGAGACCGAGTCCCCTGCCGTTCCTCCCGCTCCTCTCGACGGGCGCGCATCCGTTCCTGCCGCCGGGCCAGCCGGCCTGCCCCGGGCGCTGGACGATCTGCCCGCCGGCGAGCGCGCCGGCATGCCCGTCGGGCGCATCCGCGCCATCCTGGCCGACGTCGCGGCAGCGCTTGCGCCGCTGCATGCCGCCGGGCAGGTCCACGGCGGCGTTTCGCCGCGCACGGTCGGGCTGGACGGGCAGGGCAGGGCGGTGCTGCTGGCCGGCCCCGAGGCGCCCGCCGCCGACGCCGAATCGGCCGCGCGCGCGGAGGGCTACGCGGCCTTCGAGCAATACACCGACGATGCCGCGCATCCCTGCGGGCCCTGGACCGACGTGTATGCGCTGGCCGCGCTGGCCTATGCCCTGGCCAGCGGCGAGCCGCCGCCGTCCGCGCTGCGGCGCTGCGTGCGCGACGATCTCGCGCCGCTGGCGCAGCGGCTGGACGTGCCGGAAGAT
>Ga0182737_1000871_pt1 | contig 35057 bp, 28 predicted proteins | sample eDN5th30CBELigOP_FD_128878 | JGI IMG/M metagenome (GOLD analysis project Ga0182737, IMG submission 128878) | Enriched Organic Plus compost microbial communities from Emeryville, California, USA - eDNA 5th pass 30_C BE-Lig OP (version 2) (version 2) ... | reverse complement strand
TCAAGCCGAGCCTCTGCACGTTCGGTTTTCTCAACCAAACCCGTGACCAGACTGCGCAACGCGTTCAGTGAAAGCGTGTCAGCATGCTTGGGCGAGGGAAGCATTCTCTTCGGCATCGCAAAATAGAATCATGATTTGCCAAAATCAGGAATCCCATAGCCATGAAATATCGATGCGGAACTTACGATATGCACAGTGTTTAATATTTCTGACTTGGAATCAGAAACAGGGTCTTGGCCACCAAATTTGCCCCGCTTACGAAATTCCAATCGGAGCCACAGAAAGGCTCTGCCGAACCAGAACTGCGCTGCGTTTGCGGATCGGAATCTCATACAGGCCGGTCTGATGGCACGCCAGAAGAATAGCACGGTGCACGTCGAGCGAAATGGCGGCGTCAGCTTGTCAACAGATCATCGCACCGCCAAGGCGGACCGGCGAGGGGAGGCGGGAATTTCCGACGGCGAATGGGGCAGCTGCTTCCCTGTCTGAAGTCCTCAAGGCCTTTGCCCGATCCGGGAATTACTGCTGGAATTTGTTGTTCGTCGCTCGATCAAGCCGGAGCCCCAATGCGAAGGCACGCGGTGCGGCATGGCTTCGTCAGGATCGACGCGGTGTTATTTCCCGCGCATCAAAGCTAGACTGACGGCGTTTAAAGTTCAGGGAGGAATTCCGGTGCCGAAATTTCTTGCCGTGTATACGATGAAGCCTGAAGACCTCGCATCCTTTCGACGCCTGTCAAAAGCGGAGCAGGATGCGGTCGATGCGAAGGGAATAGCACAGTGGATGGCATGGGAAGAACGCCATGCCGCTGTCATCCTTGATCGCGGCGGCATGGTGGGGAAGACAACCCGTGTGACAAAACATGGTATAACGGAAGCCGCAAATCCGTTTTGCGGTTATCTTGTGGTGGAAGCTGAAACCGCGGACGCTGCGGCCAAGCTATTTCTGGATCATCCGCATATTACGGTGTTTCCAGGTGATGGCATTGATATCATGCCTTTTGTAACCTGATTTTCTAATTGTCCATCGCTGCCGAACCGGGCCGATCAAGCGGGGCGTTCGGTCAAGGCAGCGCTTATCCTGGATTAACGCCAGAGAAGGGATGAAACGGCCACTCGAAATGCTATAACCTTCGTGACTTAAATGACCCATCTCCACGACCGACATTGTCCTCGCGCCATTGGCTTGGGGTGACGCCTTCCCATTCGCGGAAGGCGCGATAGAATGAGCTGGTATCCTGACAACCGAGCAGATAAGCGATTTCCTCAGTGCCATTGACATCACTGGCCAGCATGTCACGACCCAGTTCCTGCCGCGAGGCTTCCAGCAGGTGCCGGAATGAGGTGCCAGCCTCGGCAATGCGCCTTTGGAGAGTTCGCTCGCTGAACTCCAACGCGTCCGCCACATCGGCCAGTTCCGGCTTGCCGCTGGCCAGCCTACGCTTGAGCACGATCTTGACCTGTTCGGGCAAGGAGCTTTGCGCGTCGATCTCCTTTAACGCACTGGATAATGCCGGTGTCAGAATGGCCAGTAGCTCGGGATTGTGCCCGGCAAAGGGCCGGTTGAGATCGGCAACGTCGAGGACCAGGACATTGCGCGATGAGTTGAAGATGACCCGGGCGGCGAAATAGTCCCGATGAGCTTGGCTCAGCGGCCCGGCACGGGTCATCTCCACCCGGATCGGCACGATATGCCGGCCGGTGCCGCGTCGTCCCAGCTCCAGTATGGCGGCAAAGGTCACATCGGCTGCGACATCAGGCTCCAACTCGACGGCGTGGACCCACTCCGCCACAACCTGCGCTTCGCGGCCTTTTTCGACAAGGGTGAGTTCCTCGGGCGTGCAGAGCCGCTTGAACCGGGCCAGACGCACCAGCCCATCGCGAAAATCCCTGGCGAAGAAGGCCGACATAGTGGCTGGCGGATGCACGGATGTGTCGGTCTCGACGGTCAGAGTCAGGCCGATCGCTGGATCGCCGGTCAGCTCTTCCAACGCACGCCAGAGCGCAAAGTATTGTGCGGTCGTCACCCAAGCGTCGTCTGAGAGGTGCAATGTCGCCGGGAGCTTTGCCTGTCGGAGCAATGCGGCGGGCGGGATGCGGGCGCGCCCGACAGCGCGCCAAAAGGCCTGAGGAATCTTGCACTTGTCGACAGGGAACCTGGACATGGTAACCTCCGCTTTTCTCTTACATCTGGCTCTTGATCATGCGGTCGAAAATGCGGTCACCGAGCCATTTACGGATCCAGATCATCGGCTTGGCATATGCGCCGACCGCATAGCGGGTCTTTGGGCGCGATGATGCTATGGCCTTGGAAACAGTGTCTGCGATGACGTCCGGGCTGGTGCCGCGGTTTTGGCCGTAGCTGGCCTGCATCGACTTGACCACGCCGTTGGCGATCTTTTCATAGGGGCCGTTCTTGGAGCGCTCGGCAATGCCCTGCTGTCCAGCATCGCCAAAGCACTCCGGGAGTGGATCGCAGCAGTCGGTGCCAAAACCGCCTACATCATGCCGGGAAGCCCATGGGAAAACGGCTATTGCGAGAGCTTCAACTCGAAGCTCCGTGACGAACTGCTCAACGGCGAAATCTTCTACACGCTCAAGGAGGCGAAGATCATCATCGAAAACTGGAGACAGCATTACAAAAAAGTGCGGCCCCACTCGTCGTTGGGTTACAAGCCACCGGCACCCGAAGCAGCCGCCTGGCCTCCACAAAATGGGCCAGCGTCCACCCCGGCGGTGGCCAGCAGGCCGAGCATGCACTAACATTCCAAACGGATCACCCTGTGGGGGCAGGCCATATCCTGCAGTACGCTCCAATCGGTCCATTTAAGCGAGCCAAAGGCGAGCCACCCCGGCGCAATTCCCGACTGCATTTTCAATTCAACGGACTGTGGAAGTTTGGCGGATCCGTTCACGTCCCATGATCCGCCTGCGAGCGGATTGCCGCCAGCTCCTGGCGGAAAACCCTTGAGATTGAGCGTTCCGGTGATCTCATCAAGCTTGACCTCGGAATTATAAACGAGGCTGGCTCTTAAGGCTCTGTTGCAAAAAATCGGCTGATCGGCGAAAGAGCGCTGAAGATTTTCAGCGAGACTTTTAATGAGCGATTTTAAGTGGCGCCATTTTCAGGGTGACGTGATTTTGTGGGCGGTGCGATGGTACTGCCGCTATGGGATCAGCTACCGCGATCTTGAGCAAATGATGGGCGAACGAGGCGTACCAGTCGATCATTCCACGATCTATCGCTGGGTCCAGAAATATGCGCCAGAGATTGAAAAGCGGCTGCGCTGGCACTGGCGCCGGCCGCAGTCAACGAGTTGGCGCGTTGACGAAACCTATGTGAAAGTCCGCGGCCGGTGGACCTACCTGTACCGGGCCGTCGATAAGTTCGGCAACACGATCGATTTCTATCTGTCGCCGACGCGCAATGCCAAAGCAGCCAAGCGCTTTCTCGGCAAGGCCTTGAGTGGTCTGAAGGACTGGGAAAAGCCGACTGTCATCAACACCGACAAGGCCCCGACTTATGGCATTGCGATTGCGCAATTGAAGGCCGAAAGCAAATGTCCCGTAGAACTCGTGCACCGACAGGTCAAATATCTGAACAACGTCGTTGAGGCCGATCACGGCAAGCTGAAGCAACTGATCAAACCGGTGAGAGGGTTCAAGACACTGAAAACGGCCTATGCGACGATCAAAGGTTTTGAGGTCATGCGCGCATTGCGCAAGGGACAGGCTGCGATTTTCAACCTAACAGGCGACATCCGTGGAGAAGCACGCATCGTTGAACGGGCTTTTGGCATCGGACCGAGCGCGCTGACGGAGGCTGTAGCGCTGCTCGCTCAGAGTCTCGAAAACCGTGAAGCTGCCAGGTAACCGACGTCCCGACCAACGGTTATTTTGGCCATAATTAAAATTTGCAACAGAGCCCCCCTGCCTATAACCAACATGCAACGCGTTCCGTTTCACCCGGTTGCCACGCAATTGGCCAATCGCATTCATACCTGGCACCGTTTAAAGGACAAGCTTAGTCGTTGATATATATATTCATGCGGAGTTTCGCGATGCGTTGACCGCTTTTCCCACCAACGAACAGTCTTTAGTAAGTCTTTGACAAGATTAGAATTGGTTGTGCTATAGGTTTCATCAAGTTGGAAGAGCGTCGATTTGCTCAGTATTTTGAGCCTATCGACGATTTGACTCCATGCCTGAGCTAAACGAGAAGCCTTCAATAATGTCGATCTTGACTGGCAATCGAACGCCCGCTTCTGACGGCAAATTGCTGTCCGCTGCGATTTTTCAGCTAGCATTAGCGTTGAACGCGTCTTCCAAACTTATGATGATAAATATCAAGTCCCCAGCCAAATTTGCCTCACATGTCCAAGTCTAAAGACTTTAAATCTAAGACTTGAATGTAGCTCAGCACTTTAGGCAGACCGTAGGAATGGTGCCTTACTTTGCGACTGAAGCTGTAATTTCAATCTCCACTTTTGCGCCACTCGCAGGAATTTGGCAGATGAGAAATGTGCTGGTCGGACGAATGTCTTTGAACACTTCACCAAGCACTGACGTTACAGCATCGGCGACTTCAAGATCGGTGATGTAAACCCGGCTGGCGACGGCGTGAGCAAGGCTTGCCCCAGCCTTCTTCAAAACGTCGTCAATATCAGCGAGCGCATTGCGTGCCTGTTGCGCTGCATCCGAAGGGAAGGTGCCCGTTGATTTATCACGGCCAGTGGTGCCGGAGACATAGATTGTGCTTCCATCTATAACGGCTTTGGCATATCCGGCGATTGCTTCCGAAGGTTGACCGGAAAAAATTCTCTGGGCCATTCTTGCGTCTCCAAGTCTCTTATAATTCATTGTGTTGTGTAGGGGGTGGCGGTTCTGGTTGCACCCAGTTGGTTAGAAACGAGCAGGTGACAGACCCGCTATATCTACTGAAGACGGGCGTCCTTGAGCCAGCTCCGCCATGACTTTTCCAGCCATTGGCCCCAGCCCGAAACCGTGTCCGCTGAAGCCCGTCGCCACCAGAAGTCCATCGATGCACTCCACATGGCCCATAACCGGGATCACGTCGGGAAGTGTGTCGATGATGCCGGCCCAGACCGCTTCGATTTCGAGATCAGCGATCGCCGGTATGAAGCCCCGTATTTCGTCATGCGCCTGCTGCACACGATAATACGCAGGTTCAACCGCCTCGCTCGTCGGTGCAATATCAGCAATCGCCAGCACAGGCCGCGAGGGCGCAAGTTTTTGCAGTGGGCCGAGATAATTGATGCGTGCTGCGTCGGGGTTGTTTTTACGTGTTTCTTTGTAGTGACGCATGGTGCGCCAGGAATCGAGGCGCACGTCATATTCGCCGCCGGCCACCGAAAAGACGAATGCTCCACGCGCATCCTGACGAATGCCGGTCAGTGGCAGTGAAATGCATGGATTGACGGTGAGGCTTGCTGCCGGGACCGTGCGTGCCACGGTCGCTCGTATTCTTTCCTGCGGGAGATTGTATCCAACCGCGCGTAGCATCTTGGAGCTTTCGGTGCCCGCAGCACACAGCACCTGATCTGCGCGATAAAGCTTGCGATCAATCCAGACGCCGTGGACATGTCCAGCCTGAAGGTCTAGCCGCGTCACGCGTCCACCAAGGATCACGGAAACACCGGCTTCTACTGCCGCTTCAAACATGGCTCGGCTTGCCCGGCTCGGTTCGGCACGCCCGTCTGATGCCGTAAACATCGCCCCGCGCACGTCAGCCTTATCTGAGATAAGCGGGAGTTTTTCGCGAATTTGCGCTTGTGTGAGCAGAACCGTGTCCAACCCAAACTGTGTGGCTTTGGATTGCCAATTGGCCTGGTTGGCAAGGTCACCGTCACTGGTGGCAAGGACCACGTTGCCGCCACGAAGCCAGCCCACTTTACGGCCCAGATCCTGCTCCAGCCCTTCCCACAGGTTGAGAGAAGCCATGGCCAGCGGAAGCTCGCGAAAGTCACGGCCCTGCTGACGTACGAAGCCAAGATTTCGGCCGGATTGTCTGGATCCCGGTGTATCACGCTCGACAATCAGCACACGCAAGCCTGATCGTGCGGCATAAAGAGCCGTTGAACATCCGACTATACCGCCGCCAACGATGATCAGGTCCCATTTGTCCGAAGAATGCGCCTTGTGCGGAACAGTCATCTAGTGAACCTTGGAAAGGAAAGAGCGGGTTCGCTCAAATGCGGGATTATCCAATATTTCCGCCGGAGCGCCACATTCGACAATCTGGCCCGCCTGCATGAATGCAATCCGATTGCAGACATCGCGTGCAAACGACATTTCGTGCGTCACCACCATCATTGTCAGGCCATCTGCTGCCAGCGACCGCATGACGTCCAGCACTTCCCCCACCAGTTCGGGATCAAGTGCACTGGTCGGTTCATCGAAAAGCAGGACCTTGGGCTTCATTGCCAAGGCGCGTGCAATGGCAACGCGTTGCTGCTGACCTCCAGATAACATACGGGGATAATGGTTTAATTTATCGGCCAACCCCACGCGAGCCAACAGTTCGCAGGCCTTTTTCTCGGCCTCACGTTTTGGAACTCCCAGCACATGGACGGGCGCTTCAATAACGTTTTCGAGTGCTGTTTTATGGCCAAAGAGGTTGAAGTTCTGAAACACCATGCCGATCCGGGCACGTTGGCATGCAATCAGCTTTTCTGGTAGTTCGTGCGCAAAATTGCCTTCGCGCCGGTAGCCGATTAACTCGCCGTCCACCGTAATACTGCCTTGCTCAATGCGCTCCAGATGATTCACGCAGCGCAGCAGCGTCGACTTTCCTGACCCCGACGGGCCGATCAGACTGATCACCTCACCAGCGGCCACTTCAAGGTTGATGTTACTGAGAACAGTCATGCTGCCGTAATTTTTCGATACCCGGTCAAAGACAATCATCGGATCAGACATATTATTGAGCTTTCTGACGAAACAGACGACGGGTTGGGCGGGGTGGGGAGTTATGGGTCTGCTGATTGGAGCGACCAAAATGCCGCTCAATGCGAACCTGCGCAGCACTCAAGATGGTCGTTGCCGCCAGATACCAAATGCACGCCACGATCAACAAAGGGATAGTCTGAAAATTGCGTGAATAGATGGTTTGCGCTGAATAGAGCAGGTCAGCCAGCGATATCACACTCACCAGAGAGGATGTTTTCAACATGCCAATCGTTTGATTGCCGGTCGGGGGGATGATTACTGGCATCGCCTGCGGCAGTATAATGCGCCACAAAGCTTTGCCGTTGGTCATGCCGAGTGATTTTGCCGCCTGTTTTTGACCGGGCTCCACCGACATCAGGCCACTCCGAATGATTTCGGACATATATGCGCCCTCGTTCAGGCCCAGACCAAGAACGGCGGCCGTTACCGGTGATATCAACGAATTGGTGGGAACAGAAGTCCACAAGGATGTGAAAGGCACTCCGATCGACATTTCGGGAAAGAGCGCACCGAGGTTGTACCAGAATATCAATTGAACCAGGACGGGGGTTCCACGAAAAAACCAGATATAGGCATTGGCTACATTCGAAATAACGATATTGTTGGACATTGCCATAATGGCCAAAATCGTTCCCAGAACAACTCCAATAGCCATGGTGACTACCGTCAACCATAGCGTGAGATACAGCCCCCACAGGATACGGCTGTCGAAAAGATATTCTCCAACTACATTCCATCCAAAATTAGGATTAGCCGCAATCATCTTGACGCAATAAAGTATGAAGATGATAAGCAGCGTTGCAGCAATCCGCGTCTTCCAGGCGCTGGACGGGACATATGTTAACATGGGCCGGTCAGGTGAAGGTGAGGGGGCGAAAGTTGAATCATCCGACATGGTGGCTGTCTCTCAATCGTATTCGCATTGATGCGGCCGATGAGCCCGATCATCAGTTATGTCACCGGCCGAGATTGCTATTTTGAAGTTGGGATCGTGGCCAGATTTATACCAGGCTCGTGTTCCATCGCCATTGGCGAGACAGTCCAATTCGCGTAAATTTTGTCGTAGTCACCGCTGGCCTTGACTTCCTTGAGAGCTGCAAGCAGTGCTTCGCCGAGATCTGCTTCATTCTTACGAAATGCAATGCCACTTGGCATTCTTGGCAAAATGCCCATGGGAACGACTTTGACTGGATGCGGTGCGGACTTCTGAATTTCTCCAGCAAGTGCCGCAGAGGTCAAAACGAAATCACTGCGTCCGGAATAAACGGACAGCAACGTCGCTTCGGATGTGCCGAATTCTGAAACGGTAGGCTTTTCCTTGCCTGCAGCAACGCACGCTTCGCCGATTTCATGTGTGATCATGTCGACCCATTCAGTGCCGCTTTGCGCGGAACCTTTAAGCCCGCAAAGGCCGAGATGATCGTTGATGTCAGCGCCTTTTTGCTCAAGGACGTAAGCTGATGATGTAGTGTAGCCGTAATCAACGAAACTCACGACTTTCTGGCGTTCAGCATTGTCGGTGATGCCTTCCATCGCAATATCCCAACGTCCCGACTGAACGCCGGGGATCAAGGAATCGAACGAAACCGATGTAACATCGACTTTAACGTTGAGACGAGCGGCGATGGCGTTCCAAAGATCGACCTCAAAACCGACCATTTCTCCAGCGTCGTTCATAGACTGAAAGGGCGGATATTTCGCATCGGTAACCAGCTTGATGACACCAGTATCGCGATATTTCTGTGGCAGGCTGTCAGCTGCGGTTTGCGCACTGACACCGCCTGTGATCATGAGAAGGCCGACTGCCGCCCCGATGATAAGCCCCATTGCATTTCTGGATCGCTTTGTTTTTACAACGCTCATTTTTAGTTCCCCTTTGGCCGAGATTATTTGCGAGCCACCCGGCCTCAAATGGCTCGCTTTTTTTCTTGGTTCTGCCGTTCCTTCTCAACCGATCACGAACGGATTTGCTATCTCCTCCGCGGTGGACAACCACACGGCTTTGGTCTGCAGGAATTCTTTAATTCCTTCTATTCCGTTTTCCCGGCCTATTCCGCTCTTTTTATATCCCCCAAATGGCGTGGTGTAGGACACATCGCGATATGTGTTTATCCAGACACTGCCCGCTTCCAAGCTTTCCGACATGAGGATGGCGCGACGCATATCCGAAGTCCAGACACCTGCGGCCAACCCGAATTCGCTGTCATTGGCGATGGCTACAGCTTCTTCCGGCTCATCGAATGGTATGGCCGACAGAACAGGTCCAAAGACCTCTTCACGGGCAATGCGCATATCATTGTTCACACCAGCAAAAATTGTTGGCTCAACGAAATAGCCCGCCGCACATTCATCCAGATCCGGTCTTTTGCCGCCAAGGATGAGTTCTGCACCTTCCTGCCGGGCGATATCAATGTAACCTAGCACTTTCTCATATTGCATGGCGTTTGCGATGGGCCCGATGCGGGTATCGAGGTGTTTGGGATCGCCAATGCGTGCGGTCTTGGTGAAGGCTGTGAGTTTTTCCAGAAATTCATCGTGGATTTTGCGCTGCAATAACAAGCGCGAACCGGCGATACAGGTCTGACCGACGGCGCCGAAAATACCGCCGACAACGCCGCGTACGGCATTATCAAGATTGGCATCTTCGAAAATGATATTGGGCGATTTGCCGCCCAGCTCAAGGCTGACCCGCTTGATGTCTTTGGCGGCCAGCGCATAGAGGTGCGCGCCGGTGCGTGTTGATCCCGTAAATCCAACGTGGCGAGTGAGCGGGTGCGTCACCAACGGCTCGCCAACTTCGGGTCCATAACCCGTCACGACATTAATCACACCTGCGGGGAAACCAGCCTTCTCGACGAGCTCCATCAATTTTATGGCAGTAGCCGACGTGTATTCAGCCGGTTTCATCACCAAAGTGCAGCCTGCGGCCAAAGCGGGGGCAGCTTTGAGCGAGAACAAAAACAGCGGCGCATTCCACGGAACGATGCCGACGCAGACACCGAGTGGTTCGTGCCGCGAGAAGCTCAGGGCTTTTTTATCACAGGGATGTACAGCACCTTCGATCTTGTCTGCAAGCCCGGCATAATAGTGATACCAGCGCGGAATATATCGAATTTGATGGCGCATTTCGGCGAGAAGGCGACCATTATCGCGCACTTCGATCTCGGCCAGTTTATCGGCATTCTGTTCGATGAGGTCGGCGAAGCGCTGTATAATGCGGCCACGCTCGCTGGGATGCATCTGTCTCCAAGGGCCTTTGGTAAACGCGTTATGCGCTGCTTGTATGGCTCTGTCAGCATCTTCGGCATTGCCGCGAGGCACCAGAGCCCACGATTTAGCCGTAAATGGATCAATGGTCTCGATATATTGACCCGATGACGGCTCTACCCATTCACCGTTGATATACATAGCAAGTTTTTGCAGCTCGTGGGTCGACATCGCCCCTCCTCTTGGCGAGCCTTCGGGCTGGAAGCATGGCTTCCCTTTGCCTTTGCGGCCCGGAATCATTCATTTAGATGCACTAAGGATATCTCTATCTATGCAAAGTGATATCACTTTAAAAGTCAATAGAAAAAAGAAAAGATGCCAGAATTGCACCAACATGGCGACAAAGCCGCGATATTTTCGTATTTATGCCGAGTGAAGCTATCGGAACCTGATAAAATCATAGCGTCGCGAAATTTAATGGGTTGATAATGATATCATAATAGTTGAGGTTTGCTATTACATCGGCCTTTTAAGAGTGCGTATCGTGAACACTGACCAGCATCTCTACAAAAAAATCAAAAGCGAAATCGATCGTCGTATTGAGACGGAAGAATGGCCTGCGAATTTTCAAGTTCCTTCCGAAGGTGATCTGGCGGTAGAGTTTGATGTTTCACAACTGACCGTGCGCCGTGCGTTACGCGAACTGCAAACGGCAGGCGTGTTAATCCGTGTGCAGGGACGGGGCACGTTTGTGCTGGGGCCGCGCATTCAGTGCGCCGTGTTTGAGCTTCCCAATATCGGCGATGAAATCGCAAGCTCAGGCGGCGCCCACACCTGTCAAGTTCTGGTCCACACAACTCTTTCACAGGACAATCCTGCGCGCAACATTCTGCAATTGTCCCCAGATGCGGTGGTTTATTACAGCCGGTTTCTTCATCTGGAAGATGGCACGCCCATTCAGCTCGAAGAGCGCTATGTCAACGCCGCAGAGGCCCCTGAATATCTGGATCAGACGTTTTCAGCGCGGGGCCCGGAGGCATGGTTTCGGCGAGAAACGGTGGTAACAACCGTTGATAATGCCATTCGTGCCATTCGCGCTGAAGAAGATATACGCCAGCTTTTGCAGATCGATGCTAACCAGCCCTGCCTGCTTCTGGACCGCTCAACCTGGCGCGACGAGGTTCCAGTCACGCGCAGCCGCTTTATCTATCCCGGTGACCGTTATCGGCTGCGTTCTGCGCACGACGCTCGCACCGACCGTATCGCATTAACACCTAATTTGGGCACTGTCCGCTGAATCCTAGAATGGAGTTTGGGATGAGAGACTTTATCAAAAAGCTTAAAGAGCGCGGCGATCTGCTGGTGGTTGATCGCGAGATTGACCCTGCGCATGAACTTGCAGCCGTCACGCAGCTTGCGCAGAAAAAATGGGCGAAGCCCGTGATGTTTACCAACGTAAAAGGCACGCGGTTTCCCGTTGTCAGCAATGTATACAGCACGCGCGACAGAATTGCCGAAGTGATCGGCATTGATGCAATGGATTTTTGCACCCAGTGGAGCCGACTTGCATCGCTTGGCACGTCAGAGATGAAAGAGCCGCTCAAACTTGCCGAGGACTGCGAGCTTCCCGAATATGAGGAAGTGAAACTGTCCGATCTGCCGCTGATCACCTATTCTGACCGGGACGGCGCGCCCTATTTCACCTCTGCGATGTTTATCGCCAAAGATCCCGAAACCGGCGTTGGTAATTTGTCCTATCATCGCTCGATGTTTATCAGCGATAACGAGTTGCGCTGTCGCTTGGCACCTCGCCATCATCTGACGATCTATCATGAGAAGGCGGAAAAACTGGGCAAACCGCTCGAAGCCGCCATGTTGATTGGTACACCTTCGCATGCATTTCTAACCGCGGCGGCACCCCTGCCATATGATGTCGACGAATTGGAAGTGGCAGCGCGGCTGCGTGGACGACCGATTGCTATGCGCAAATGCAATCATATTGATCTTGAAGTTCCTGCAGAAACTGAAGTGGTTATCGAAGGGCGCTTTCTACCCAATGAACGTCGCGCCGAAGGGCCTTTTGGCGAGTTCATGGGCTATTACGTTCCTGTCGGACCGAATGCGGTTTTCGAAGTGCTGGGCGTGACCGTGCGTAAAGACGCGATGTTTCATTCGATATTGTGTGGTTCACCTGAAGAAGTGCTCACACTCGAGTTATCCGTTTCCGCGAATATCTATCAGCGTCTGAGTGCTGCACTTCCCGGTATCGTCAACGTCACCTGCCAGCCATTCGTCAATCACGCCATCATCCAGATCGAACCGCAGTTCGAGGGACATGCGCGCCAGGTCATGCTGGCGGCTATCGGCGCGGAACCCATATGGTCAAAGCAGATCACGGTGGTTGATACCGATGTGAACATTTACGACATGGATGATGTTCAATGGGCCATTCTAACGCGGTGCCGCCCGGACAAAGACATGCTGATTATTCCGGATACACCTTCATTTTATCGGGATGAGCAGAAGGACCATTGGGGCAGGTTGCTCGTCGATGCGACCAAGCCATGGGGGCGTGAACAGGAGTTTGAACGCAAACGATTGCGACTTGGCGACAATGTCAAGGCCAGTGACTGGTTCGAGGGAGTTTAACCGATGAGCATTCAACGCCTGGTGATAGGAATTTCGGGCGCTTCGGGTGCAGCGTATGGGCTCAAAGCACTTGAACTGTCGCGATCAGTAGGCGTTGAAACGCATCTTGTCGTTTCACGCGCAGCGCTGCTCACTCTCCATCAGGAGCTTGGTATACAAAAATCTGAACTGTCGGATCGCGCCGATGTCGTTCATTCGGCTGCTGACGTCGGCGCTTCGATCGCATCGGGATCGTTCAGGACAATGGGTATGCTGGTTGCTCCGTGCTCGGTCAAAACAATGTCCGAGATAGCGTCGGGGGTGACGTCGACACTTATGAGCCGGGCGGCGGATGTGGTTTTGAAAGAACGGCGTCGACTGGTTCTCATGGTGCGGGAAACGCCACTGCATCTTGGTCATTTGAAAACGATGACAGCGCTCACTGAAATGGGGGCGATCATCATGCCGCCCGTTCCCGCTTTCTATTCGCATCCCGAAAGCATTGATGAGATGGTCTGCCATTCTGTGGGCCGCGCTCTTGATCTGTTCGGTATTGAAACCGGCACTGTCAAACGTTGGGATGGGCTGAAGTCTGGATCATAAAGGTGGAGGAACACGCCAGTGAACGATACAGAACCTCATTCAGCACTTTGGAAATTTATGCTCGAGCTTTATGCCGAGCCCGGAATTCCGGATGCCTTGCTGGGTTTGCAGGACGATTACGCTATTGATGTGCCGTTTTATCTGGCGGTTCTGCACGCGGTGAAAACAGATCATCATGTCACGGTAAGAGCGATCAGTGCCCTTTACGCCGAGATAGAAGAATGGCGGGAACAGGTCGTGATCCCGCTGAGAGATGTGCGAAGGAGACTGAAGGTGCATGCATGGGCCACACGTTTTAAAAATACGGGTGCCTTACGCGAAACTATAAAAAGCGCTGAGTTAAACGCTGAAAGAATTGAAGTCGTGGTTCTGGAACAACTGATGCCAAACTATTTCGGGGTGAATTCCATTGATGGCAAGCCTGACATTCTTGCCGCTTCGCTCATGTTCTTAAATGTCTGCCGCTCGTTGGATCTGGCCAATCTTCCGGCAGACGCCGAATTTGTGGCGAGAACGATAGTGCTAAGTCAACCAGGATGACTTCCAAGGTTCATGGCATGTGTATTGACATAAGTGGCCTTGACCCAGCCCAGCTATGGATGTGATTATGTGCTACTAATAACATCATTTGTTGTCGAGATATGAACAGTTCAGACCAACCATTATATGCTCAAATAAAAAGCGCTATCGACAAAAAGATCGAAACAGCAGAATGGCCGGCAAATTTTCAGGTGCCTTCGGAAGATGACCTTGCAGGCACCTTCAGCGCATCTCGCCTGACTGTACGCCGGGCGCTGCGGGAATTGCAGGCTGATGGCGTTCTTTTGCGCATTCAGGGACGCGGAACATTTGTCATCGGTCCGCGAATGCAATGCGCAATTTTCAATTTACCGGACGCTTCCGAGGAAGTGATCTTATCGGGTGGCGCGCATAGCAGCCGTATTTTGCAGCATGAGGTTTTGGGTCCGGACAACCCCCGCCGCAACATGTTGCAGAGCTCACCGGAAAACGAGGTTTTCTATTCCAAGCTTTTGCACCTCGAAGATGGAACGCCGATCCAGATCGAAGAGCGATATGTGAATAGCGCAGAAGCCCCCGATTATCTAGGGCAGGACTTCACCCTGATTACCCCGAATTTCTGGCTGTTGCGTAACACGATTGTCACGACAGTCGACAATACAATCCGTGCTATACGCGCGGATGAAGACATTCGCGAAATCTTGCAGATTGAAGCCAACCAACCCTGCCTGCTCGTGGACAGGCAGACGTGGCGCGATGGGATACCAGTTACGCGCAGCAGGTTCACATATCCCGGCGATCGTTACCGTTTGCGTTCTTCACATGAGGCACGCGCTACGCGGGTGACTTCATCAAGTCTGAGTAGATGAAACTCAGACCTACAATGGCTAACGACCGTTCAGATCGTAGCAGCGCCAATCATGGTATACGGCCGTATTAAATAATTCAGGGACTTGTCGAAAATAACCAGACTGGTAGAGGCACAATATGTATTCGGCATATGTTATTGACTGGCAATCTGGCGTGTACTGCCCATCAAAATACTCGTCAACCGGCAACGGGATTAGGTGACCTTTGTCCCAGTTCCTGTATGCGGGACAAGCAGCATCCAATGAAATGCAGTAGCTGGTTGAATGACCATACTATCTCCAAATCGCTGCAATTGCGTCTCGCTATGAACCAAGGAAATTTAGGTCAAAGTAGTGTTAGAGATCCTCGCGCTCAACGATCATAGTCCGCTCGTCCTTCACACGCCGGAATGATTCTCCGCCTACATAAACCCAGCTTTTACCAACCGATGTTGCAAGGAATTCATCGGAATAGCCACTTTCGATTTCGAGTTGCGGATTGCCGGACAGAATTATGGTCTTCATGAGTATGTAATACAGCAGTAGTCCTAGTGGAAAGCCGATGATGAAGGCGTAGTCTGAATACCAGGCCGCCACACTGCCAGCCATGATCCACGCAATGAGACCGGCCCAGTTAATCCCGCGGTCATAGCGAAACTGACCTGTCATTCTGAAAAGATCGGGCACGTTCAGCCGGCGTTGGCGGATGAGATAATAGTCGGCGACCATAATACCGCCAATAGCTGATAGGAAGGCACCATAATAGCCGAGGAAGATAAATAAGTTGTCCAGAATCTGCCAAGGAAAGCATAGCGTGCCAATGACGCCGGCCAGCACCACACCGAGTTTGTAGTTGATATGGCGGGGTGCGAGGTTCACCAGTGTCAGAGCCGCGGGGATTAGATTGGCGGCTGTATTCGTGGACCACTGCGCCAGAACGATCAATACCAAGAGCATGATCAGCGCTGTCCCCTGGCTCTGCGCCTGAATGACTTCGATCGGATTCCAGTTGCCGGTGGCGATCAGGGAAACCGCGCCAATGCCTGCGATCATGGCCTGCGTTATAGGGAGTGCGATCAACTGCGCGGCGAAGATATTCTTGTTGCGCCTGAGAAAGACGCGTTCGCCGGGCACTGTCTTCACGAAGCGCGTCAGATTCGGAATATCGATTGCCATCGTAGACCAGAAGCCGAGATTGGCGATGAACAGCACCAACAGTGACATTTGCCCTTCGGCGCGAAAGGTCCAGATGTTCAAGCCTTTTGTTTGGGCTATGCCGTCAAGTGTAAAATACATCCAAATCGAGATCGCGATGATACAAGGCGCAGCCAAGGCGGCCAGTCGTTCAATCGATTTTATGCCACTGGCCGTGTTGGCCACCTGCACAATGCCGAAAGCGACATACCAGACAAACCAATTGTCGAAGCCTAAAAAGTGCGAGCCTATCCCGTTTAGCGCCAGCGCACCGAGATAGGTCTGAATGCCGAACCACATGGCTGCGACCAGTCCGCGTGAGACCGCAGGTATATGCGTGCCGCGCAGGCCAAATGGCGCGCGCAAATAGACCGCGAAAGGCAAACCGTGTTCCGTGCCAATATCTGCGGTCAGCAGCATGAACAGGCCGATGCCCACATTGGCGAGGAAAATAGTCAGCACGACCGTTGGAAGAGAAACGCCTCCGGCAATGCCGGTGGCGCCCAGCGAGAAGGTTGCGATGATGACAGCGATGCCGATCCAGATCCAGGAATAGCCCAGCATGCCGATAGGTCGTTGGTTGAGAGCCGTGGGTAGGATAGATTCTTCGATAAGCACATTGCGTTGTTGTGCAGAATGTGTGTGTTGCGCGGCGACTGTCATGTTCTCCTCCGCTTTCATCGGGAAAATCCGGGCGTGTTTCTGCCGCCCCGATTTGGGCTCCGTCCGCTCATGCGCCTTTGGCAATCGCCGCTCTTTGTCTGGTTGTTGCATCCACGTCGACCGTTTCCAGGTCAAGATTGACGACAACGCCGTAGACTTCGCGCGCATGTTCGGCCGAATAGAAGCCATCCAACACATCCTCAAGTACCTTTTGGGGCTGTCTTTTCAGCGGTGAGCCGTAACCACCGCCATTGGGACTGTAATAGGCCATGGTGTCGTTGGCCTTGACCGCTAATCCTGAGAACTTGGAATGCATTTCTGTTGCGTTGTCAGGTGCGCTTGCGTTGTAGATCAAGCAGCGACCAACTGCACCGTCACTGCCGCCGAATATGCCCCAGGGGGCATCCTTGTGACGTTCCGATTCGTGTGTGATAAAACCATCGGTAAGCATCCGCTGTGCCTTGACCACGCCAAGTCCACCCCTGAATTCGCCCGCACCCGGAGGCATGTCGTCGCGAAGTTCGTAACGCTCGCAGATCATCGGGATATGCATCGCCAGATCTTCCAGAGGGTTGTTTCGCGTGTTGGCCATCAGATTGTCGATGCTGTCTGGTCCGTCCGAGCGTGGGCGACCTCCGTAGGCACCCTCATTGACCTCGAGAAATACCCAGTAATCGCCGCTTGACCGCACGCCGGAATAAGCGGCAAACGAAATCGAGGCCGAACTGCCGGCGATCACCGTGTCTGGCATCACTGGCGCCAGTGCGCGGATAATCAGGTCAATCATTCGATTGCATTGGGTGAAACGAGCTTCAGCCGAAGCGGGCGGCTTCGGGTTGAAGATGGAGCCTAGTGGCGCGATCACGTTAATCGGCCGGAACGAACCCTCGTTGGAAGGAACCCTAACGTCCGATGTACAGGCGTCAAGAAGCAGTTTGCGGAATGCTGCATAGGCGGCAACCTTGGTCGACCCTTCAAAAGGCACATTATATGCCGTGGGTGTCTGATCAGCGGAGCCAGTCAGGTCCACGTCGAGCTCATCTTGCCTCACGCGCACGGTAACCTTGATTTTCAGTCGCTGATCACGGTTACGACCGTCATCATCAAGCCAGCCTTCTGCTGTGTACTCACCATCCGGAATGGCCGTGATGCGCTGGCGCATCATGCGCTCGGCATAGTCCATAAGCTGGTTTGCTGCCTGGAAGATGGTGTCCTCGCCAAACTTCTCGATCAATTCCACAAAGCGTCTCGCGCCGAGCCGGGCAGAGGCGACCTGCGCTTCGATGTCGCTGACCAGTTGCTGGGCTGCGCGGCTGTTGTTGCGGATAAAATTCCACATTGCGTTATTGGGTTCGCCCTTGTGGTAAAGCTTGGTGCCGGCAAACAGCATGCCTTCGGCATATACGTCGGGCACATCGATAATGAGTCCGGGCGTCGCAGCACCGATATCGACATGATGTGCCGTGTTTCCGGCGAAGCCTATCAGCCGGTTTTGAAAAAACACGGGCACGACAATCGCCAGATCGGGCGTGTGGCTTGAGCCGTGATAGGGGTGATTGTGGACGATGACGTCGCCTTCATACCATTCGCCGTCCTCCAGGGTTTCCCGTATGCCGCGTAGATAACCCGGAAGCGAGCCGATATGCATGGGCGTCGATTCAGACTCGCATAAAGTGTTGAAGTGGGCGTCGAAGAGTCCCGCGCCGAGGTCTTCCGACTCCCGGATGATCGAGGAGAACGACATGCGATAGAGCACATGCGCCATCTCCTCAGCAATGGTTTCGAACGAGCCCCGGATTACCTGAAGGGTGATAGGATCGATCCCGGCGGGAACTTCCTTCACCGCCACGGTCTTTGTCATGCTGTTCATCTGAGTTCCTCCCTGATCACGCAATGCCAGCGGCGCAAACGCGCATGTTTCCGTAGTCCAGCACTTCGGCGACGTAGCCGGGCGGAACGAGCGTTGTGGAATCGTGCTGGACCACAATCGCCGGTCCGGGGACCTTGTCGCGAGCGAAAAGTTTCGACTTGTCGTAGCGTGGTGTTTCCAGCGTCTGTCCGTCATCGAATGTCGTTGGCCGCTTGAATTTCAGTGCCCGATTAATGCTTGAGCCGTCGGATACCTGCAATTTCGGTATACTCAGCCGGTCGATGAAGGCCTTGCCTATGACGCGCAAGGTGATCAGCTCCACTTCCGCATCACGATAACTGTAGCCGTAGTCGAGATGGTGCTGGTCATGGAAACTGGTGACGACCGATTTCTTGTTGAGCTGGGTCAGCGGACTCTCTGGCATTGCGGCGCGCAGCTCGAAGCCCTGACCGTGATAGCGGCATTCAGCAACTATCTGCACTTGATGGTGCTCGCGCGGAATTCCGTCATCCTCAAGTTCCGCGATAACCCGCTCGCGCAGCGCTGCGGCTGTGCGATTGATCCGCTCTATCTGTGTATCGGTCGCGCCATTCAGTTCCACGATGACCGCTTCCGTGTGTTCATATTGCAGATCGGTCTTGAGCAAGCCGACGGCGGCGGTGATGCCCGGCGCTACAGGCACGACGACGTCCCTGGCGTGCACTGCTTCGGCCAAGGCCACACCATGCAGCGGTCCCGCACCGCCGAAGGGCAAGATGGAGAATTGGCGCGGATCGATGCCGCGCGCCACTGAATTGGAGCGGATAGCCAGCGCCATGTTTGAATTGATGATCCTGAGGATGCCGAGCGCGGCTTCCGTAACCGACATGCCGAGCGGTCGGGCAATCTTTTCCTCGATGGCCTTATGCGATAACGCCGGATCGAGCCTGAGGTCGCCGCCGAGGACAAGGTCCGGATCAAGGCGTCCGAGAACGATCTGAGCGTCGGTGACGGTCGGCTCTGTGCCGCCGCGCCCATAGCAGGCCGGCCCCGGTTCGGAACCGGCAGAGCGGGGACCTACATTGAACGCGCCAGCCTCATCCACATAGGCGACTGAGCCGCCTCCAGCCCCGATGGTGACAAGATCGATCATCGGCGTCAGTACCGGATGGCCGGAGACATAAGTATCGCGCGGGTTCATGATTTTCACGGTGCCGCCGGGTATCGTGCTGATGTCGGCGGAAGTACCGCCGATATCTACGGTAATGATGTTCTTTTCCCCTGCCATCTCGCCTTCGGAGGCGCCGCCGATAACACCCCCGGCAGGGCCGGACATCAGGATGCGGATCGGGCGCGCGGCACAGGATGCGACCGTTGATACCCCGCCGTTCGATTGCATGATGCGCAGTCTCGAAGACACACCCGCCTCCCGCAACCTAGACTCCAGATCGCGCAGGTAGAATGCGGTCTTGGGACCGACGTAGCTGTTCATCGCAGCAGTGGAAAAGCGCTCATATTCGCGCATCACATTGGCCACTTCGCTTGACAGCGTCACATAAGCGTCCGGCATTTCCTTCAGGATGATCTCTTTGGCGCGGCGCTCATGGGCATCGTTAAGAAAGGCGAACATAAAGCCGACGACGATCGAATTGATACCGCGATTCTGAAACAGCCTGATGGCGGCACGGACCTCGTCCTCATCCAGCGCTGTCTCCACGTCGCCGTGAGGCGGAATGATACGCTCCGATATCGCGATGCGGTTGCGGCGCTTGACTAGCGGCTGGCTCTGCCATGGTACGGTGAAATGCAACGAGAAATTATAGGGGCGTTTGTGGCGACCTATATGCAGAATATCGCGAAAGCCCCGCGTGGTGAGCATTCCGGTCTCCGCGCCATTATGTTCGATGGTGATGTTGGTTGCGGTCGTTGTGCCGTGCACGATCAGATCGACATCGGCGGTGCTGATACCGGCCAGCCCGCAAATCGCCTTCACACCTTCGACAACGCCAATCGACTGGTTTTTCAAGGTGGTCGGGACTTTGTGATAAAAAACGCCTTTGGGGCATTCGAGCACAAGGTCTGTGTTCGTTCCTCCGACGTCCACACCTATTCTTGCCATCTGAAGTTTCCTCTCAGGTTGTTTTCAAAACCGGCTCTTTCTGGCGTCCGGCTGGTGCCGCTTTGCGATCCTGCACCGGATCCGCTGGCTGCTTTTTCCGTCAGGCTCGGGTCGGACCGGCCTGTCCGGCGCCCTGTAGGCCATCGTCTTCATCCATGGCGTGCGTGCTGCCGAAGTCGCGACCAGCCGTTTCCGGGCTCAGGAGTGAAACCAGAAGGGCAACCGCCGCGACGATGGTGATGTATATGGCTGGCGCCAGCTGGTTGTCCGTGATTGAAATCAGATAGGTTGCAACAAAGGGGGCAGTGCCGCCAAAAACGGCATAGCTGACATTGTAGGTGATTGCCGAAGCGGTGTAGCGCACCCTCGTCGGAAAGACTTCGCACAAGAGAACTGCAGTCACCACATTGGCGGTTACGGCGCCGACAGCCAGCAGGAGCTGGGCTGACAGCGCGCTGTTAACCGTGGCGCCGGATGCCAGAATATAGGAGGGAACGGCGAGAAAACCGAGCAGCAAGGCGGCTGCGATCATCGTGGGCCGGCGGCCTATGCGGTCGCAGATACGCCCGATGACAGGCGCAGCCGCCGCGGCGAAGGTGAGAGCGACGACATTTGTTATCAGGACCTGCCCGGAGGGCATCCCGATAACGGTGCGCAGGAATGTCGTCATATAGGTCGAGAAGATATAGAACGAGAGAGCAGTGAGGCTGATATATGCGCCCAGCCGCACGATCGGTTTCCATTGTTCCCTGATGGTTTGGCCAAGCGGCGCATGCACCGTTGCCGGACGGTCGAGAACCGCCTGAAACAGCGGACTTTCTTCAAGACGGTAGCGGATATAGATCGCAATCAGGCCCAGCGGTGCGGCGAGCAGGAACGGAACTCTCCAGCCCCAGCTTTGCATGGCGTCGTCTGACAGGCTGACCGTGAGCATGTAGGACACAAGGGCTGCGAGCGCGAAGGACGCGAAAGTGGCAGCTGGCATCCAGCTACTATAGCGCGAACGCTGGTGGTTCGGCGCGTGCTCGATGACATAGGTGACAGCACCGGCATATTCACCGCCCGCCGAAAAGCCTTGCAGGCAGCGCGCGACAGTCAGCAGTATTGGCGCCCAGATACCAATCTGATGATACGTCGGCAGCAGCCCGATACCGGCGGTTGCGATGGACATCAATATGACCGTCAGCGACAGGACGCGTTTGCGGCCCACCCGGTCGCCCATCATTCCGAAATAGGCTCCACCGATCGGTCGCAATGCAAAGGCGACGGCAAATATTGCAAAAGTCTGCAGTAAGCCTGCCAGACGGCTGCCTTCCGGAAAGAAGGTCACAGCTATGATAGGGGCAGTGAAGCCATATATGGCGAAATCAAACCATTCGATGACGGTGCCAGCGATTGCGGCCGTCGTGACCTTGCGAAGGTCAGATGGATCGGACGTCGAAGGACGTGGCATGAATTCCCTCCCAGTGCGGATACGCTTCCCCGGAGCGCGGTGAAAAAATGCGCCGAAGCCTTGTCGGTCGGTTTCTGGCGCAAACGGGTTGGTGCTGGCAGGAGCCGGCATCAACGTCATTTCGGTATTCCCTATGGCTGGCAGGCTTTGCCTCCGACAGACTCCCTCGTGCCGGAGGCAAATTCCATTATTCGGCTGCCGCGCGCGTTGCGTTGACGGTGTTGAGATATTGCACACACTCATCCACGCTATGGACATCGGCGAATTTTGCATCGATGTCATAGAGGTTCCAGGCAACGGCACCAGGCACGCGGTCGCCAATGCATTCGCGCACGGCAATGGTGCGGAAACCGTCAGCAAGCCCATCGCAGATTGTGGTGCGTACGCAGGCCGTAGCGGTTACGCCTGTAACGAGGATGGTGTCGACGCCTGCCGCGCGCAAAATGCCTGCGAGTTCGGTGCCGTGGAATGAACTCGCCCGCTTCTTGAGCAGTGTATATTCGCCCTCCACCGGTGCAATACGCGAGTCGATCGCCCAGAGGTCCTTGTCCTTCAGATTGACGACATCGATGGGGATCTTGCAGTGCCACAAACCCATGTCGGTGAAACTGGCATCACGTTCCGTAATTTCATAAGCGGTGGTAACATGGATGACCGGATGGCCGTTGTCCCGGCAGGCTTTGAGGAGGCGCTGCATGCCTGGAATGATCTCATTGTCCATGGCTTCCTGATCGCAGGTGAACGGATTGCCCGGACGGGTCCATGCATTGGCGAGATCGACGCTGACCAGCGCGGGACGACTGCCGAAGCCGACACGGCGCTGAAAGCCGCGCTCCTGATAGATTTTTGTCGACGCGTCGAAGGCCTGCTTCAGCATCCGGTCGAGTTCCTTGTTGTCGATATCGCTCATTGAATGTCCTCTCAACTATGCGGCGCTGGCCGCTTGGTCTGGCTGCGATGACCGCCACCAGCAAGAGATGGTGTCGGTTATCTGGACGCGAGGATGTCGTTTTGAAGAGGCGGACGGAATTGGTCATTTGCCAATTACTATTGCGCGCAATGCATCAATCAGTAAGGATCAAGAAAAAAACGGGGAACCACGTGTCAACAGAAGCAGAAGCCGGGCTTGAGCTCACGCAATCCTTTCTTATCGTTGCCGAGGAACTGAATTTTCGCCGCAGCTCGGAGAGGTTGAACATCGATCAATCGGCGTTGACCCGGCGTATTCAGAAGCTTGAGCATTTGCTTGGCTTTTCGCTGTTTGAACGGACCACCCGGGAAGTATCGCTGACGCCCGCCGGACGTGCCTTCTACGAGGAAAATGCCCGGCTGATCTACGATTATAGTCGTTCTGTGAAGGCCGCGCGTCTGGTTGCGGAAGGCAAGACGGGTATGCTGCGGGTGGCCTATATGGCCTTTGCCGCCACCGAGCTGATGCCGAGCGCAGTGCAGCGTTTCCGTGCCGCCTATCCGCATGTGGACGTCAATCTGCGCTATATCAGGACTCAGGGCCAGAAACTGGCGATTGCCCACGATGAGGTCGATATCGGTTATATGATTGGCCCGTTCGAACACAGCGATTTTCATAGCCTGCTTCTGACATCCGATCCGCTTTATGTCGTCACGCCGAAGAATCATGCACTTCTGCACAAGCCAGACATCAGGCCGGCAGATTTGGTCGGTTGCGATTTGATTCTTGGCGATATGATTGAATGGGAAGCGTATCGCTGGCAGCTCAATGAGATGTTTTCCGCCGAAGGCGTGTTACTTAACATCAAGCTTGAAGCATCGAATACATTGGCCTTACTGGGGTTGGTGGCAGCTGGGCTGGGTGTGACTATCTACCCAGAAAGCCTGATCGGTTTTCTCGGCCGCAACGTCGAAGTACGCCCGATCATGCATCCTGATTTCCGTATCCAGACAGTGTTGGCGTGGAAGCGTGTGAATCGCGCAAAATCCGTGCGCCATTTCGTCAACATTGCCAAGAATCTGCCTGTGCGTCTTTGAAGAGCCATGGCGCAATACAATCGGAAGTGTATCTGTGTCAGCCTCAGTCTTCGATTTTGATTAATGGGATCGCATGGCAAAAAGTGCAAACCAGATTTCGGAAAAGATGCGCGCCAAACAACGGGTGCTGTTCTGATTTAATTAGTTTATTTTTGTTGGGCTGCAGGATGGGCAAAGGGGAAGCGCTATTTGTCAAAAATGAGCGAGCTTCCTTGCCCGGCGTATAAGGTACCACACGGCAAGAATGATTACCGGGAAGCCGGCCAACATCAGGAATGTCTTCATGCCGGAGACCACTTCCACATGGCTGAGGCTTTCCAGAAGCGTCTTGTAGAGACCCACGGCGTAATAGCTGATGGGGACGATTGAGAACCCCTCGACTGCTTCTTGAAGCTTGGTCTGCACCTGCACACGCTTTTCAATCGATTCCAGCAATTGCAGGTTTTGCTGTTCCAGTTCAAACTGAACCGACGTTCGCAACAAATCGCTGGCGCGCGAGATGCGGGTTGCCGAGTTTTCGATGCGTTTGCTGGCTTGCGCGCAAAACCTGATAGCGGGAGCGGAAACGACGCTCGATGAATACGCCGAGCCTTTGATAACCGTCGACGTGCTGTTCACGCAATTCGGCAAGCCGCGCAAACACGAGTTCTGAATAGGCTGCAGTTGCACTGAAGCGCTCACCCGTATTGACCGATACGTCGAGAATTTCGCTGGCAAGCTGTGTCAAATCCTTGAGAAGACGTTCCTGCTGGTGCGCTTCTTTGCCAAGCGCATCAACGATTGTCTGCAACCGGGTCTCGAACAGGGAACAGCGCGAGAAAGTGTCCTGCGCCCGTGGCAGGCTGATCAGCGCCATAAGTCGGTAATCTTCGATTTCAAGCAATCGCCGAACCATACCTCCGGTCCGGAAATTCCTTTATATCGGGACAACTTTCTAGCATCTGTCCGATGGTTGGGCGCATATCAATTTTATATTGACTGGCAATCAATTCTTATGTTTAGAAACCAGTAGGCAGTTGTGTTACAAACTATTGTCCTTGCCGAAACTCACTGACGTTCTTTAGCTCAGTTTTCTGGAAGGGAAATTAATCGTGTGCGGGCCTTCCATTATTCAAACGGCATAGAACAGTCTCTCGGAAACTTCTTACAACGAATCGCAATAACTCAGTTGCGAAAGCTGGATCATTTTTAGGCATAGTTATACTGAAGACCTACGTTGTCCGGACCTTGTGCTATTAATATATATCTACATCTATTTTTTGTGATCGGTATGTGCAAGTGGACGACTCTTGTTCTAAAATAGAATAATCCCAAAAAGCACTTTCAATTTTTCGAGTGGTCTTCGCATCGCTGTCCTTTCTTTTAACATTTTGTGTTTGCTGCCTCTTGTCTTTGGTGTTTTCGCCCTAGCTAACCGATAGTTGTTATCGAAGCTTGGAGGGACGGATGCATTGGCTTCAGGCAATATTTCAGCAGGCGCCCGAAATTGCTTTATTCCTTTCCCTGTCCGGCGGGTATGCGATCGGCAAGATACATTTCGGCAAGTTCCAGTTGGGAGGGGTTGCCGGGTCACTGCTTGTCGCGGTGATAATCAGCCAGGTGGGCGTTCAGATCGATAATGGGGTGAAGGCTCTGCTCTTCGCCCTTTTTATTTATGCGGTCGGCTTCGAAAGCGGTCCGCAATTCTTCCGTTCACTCGGACGGCAATCTCTGCGCGAGATCGCGATGGCCGCAGTGCTCGCGATCAGCGGGCTGGCGACAGTTGTGATCATGGCACGCATATTCGATTTGGACAAAGGTCTTGCAGCGGGCATTGCCGCTGGCGGGCTGACTCAATCTGCGATCATAGGCACGGCAAGCTCGGCCATATCCAAACTTGGACTTGCTGCTGACGAAGTGCAGCGATTGCAGGCAAATGTAGCGGTAGGATATGCTGTGACCTATATTTTCGGCTCCTTCGGCGCGATCATCGTCTGTGTCAATCTGCTTCCGAAATTCATGGGGCGCACCATCCGTGATGATGCGATCAAGGCGGAAGCTGAATTATTGGCAGGCATTCGGGTTCTGGGGCAGGGCGAAAGTGAAGCCGCTCCCGATCTTGTCGGGCGTATCTACAAGGTTGAACAGGCGGCTGGACAGACGGTTGCCCAGATAGAGGCTATGACCTCTGTCGAAGACGCCATAACGATTGAACGGGTCAAACGTGCTGGCAAGATCATCGGCCTTGCACCCAACCTTAATCTGGAAAAGGATGATATCGTTCTTGTGGCAGGCAGACGCTCTGGTGTCGTCGCTTCCGGCAGCAAGATCGGCACTGAACTCCAGTCATCAGAAGGTATGGATGTCGTCGTGCAAATCCGGGATGTAACCATCACCTCACCGGATTACATCGGCAAAACCGTGGCTGCGATCAAGGACAATATACGCTCAGAACTGCGCCATGGTGTCTATGTCATTGGCGTCAAACGGGCCGACAAACCTTTGCCATTGCAGCCGGATACGGTCATCAATGTTGGTGATGTCGTTTCACTCTACGGAACTGATCAGGATTTGCAGCGTGCTGCGAAATCTATCGGTCCGGTGATCGTTCCAAGCGACAAGACCGACTTTGTGTTTCACGGCCTTGGCATTGCTTTCGGTCTTTTGATCGGTCTGGCTGTCGTGCGCATCGGCTCCATACCGCTGACACTTGGTAGTGGTGGTGGTGCGCTTCTGTCAGGGCTGCTTTTCGGCTGGTATCGCAGCCGGAACATGACTATCGGCAACATGCCGACCGGCGCTTCCACATTGCTGCGCGATCTCGGTCTTGCCGGTTTTGTTGCGGTTGTTGGACTGCAATCAGGCCTGCAGGCCGTGCAGACAATTATCAGCAGCGGTCTCACCATTTTCCTGATCGGTGTGGTCGTAACCATTCTGCCGCTCATCATCACGATGTTCTTTGGCCGTTACGTGCTGAAATATGACAATGTGGCTGTGTTTGCTGGTGCCCTTTCCGGGTCACGCAGCGCAAACCCTGCCTTCGGCGAAGTACTCGACAAGGCAGGTAATTCCATTCCCACCACCCCGTTTGCAATCACCTACGCGCTTGCCAATGTCTTTTTGACATTGCTCGGGCCGCTGGTGGTCGCTTTCTCCTGAGGAGTAGATCATGGCGAAGACTGATTATAGCAAATATGCAAAGTTAAGCCCGTTCGAACTCAAGGATGCCCTGATCCAGCTGGCTTCAAGCAAAGCTGATCTGGCCATGTTGAACGCCGGGCGCGGCAATCCGAACTTTCTTGCTTCCCTACCGCGACGTGCTTTTCTAAGACTTGGGCTTTTTGCAGTCGCAGAAGCCGAACTTTCCTATTCTTATATGTCGACAAGCGTGGGCGGTTTGCCGAAGGTTGAGGGTATAGAAGGCCGTTTCCAGCGATTTCTTTCTGACAATGGCGACCAGTCCGGGGTGAAGTTTCTTGGGCGTGCACTGTCTTATGTGCGTGATCAGCTGGGCCTTTCCCCATCAGAATACCTGCATGAAATGGTGGAAGGCATTCTTGGGTGTAACTATCCGGTTCCGCCGCGCATGCTTAGGATCAGCGAAGAGATCGTGAAGCATTATCTCGTGCGCGAGATGATCGGCGGTTATATGAGTTCCGATAAACTCGATCTTTTTGCGGTCGAAGGCGGTACTGCCGCGATGACATATATTTTCGACACGCTGAAGCAGAACAAGATTCTCGATGAAGGTGATACAGTTGCGATCGGTATGCCTGCTTTCACGCCCTACATCGAAATACCGGAACTGAACAATTATCGGTTGAAAGAAGTGCACATCAATGCCGACCCGCATCAGGGCTGGCAATATCCGGAAGCGGAGTTGAACAAGCTGCTCGACAAGTCGGTCAAGGTCTTCTTCCTGATTAACCCGAGCAACCCGCCGTCGGTCAAGATGGATCAACGCGGCCTTGAGCAAATCGCGCGAATCGTCAAGGAAAAACGTCCCGATCTCATGATCTTGACGGATGATGTCTACGGCACTTTTGCAGATGACTTCAAGTCGCTCTTTGCGATCTGCCCTTACAACACAATGCTCGTCTATTCTTTTTCCAAGTACTTCGGAGCTACCGGCTGGCGTCTTGGTGTTGTTGCCATGCAGAAGGCTAATGTCCTCGATGAAAAGCTCCAGAACCTTCCGTCGTCAGCGAAAAAGGAAATGAGCGAGCGCTATTCCTCGCTGACGCCGGATGTCTCAAAACTGAAGTTCATTGACAGGCTTGTTGCCGATAGCCGCACGGTCGCGCTCAATCACACAGCAGGGCTGTCAACTCCGCAGCAAGTCCAGATGGTGTTGTTCTCGCTCTTCGGTCTCATGGACGAAAAGGATTCCTACAAGGCCGAACTCAAGAAGCTGATCCGGCACCGTGAAGCAGCACTTTATCGCGAACTTGGGCTGGAACCACAGTCCGATGAAAATGAGGTTGACTACTACACGCTGCTCGATCTGGAAGAAATCGTCCGCCGCCTGTATGGCGATGATTTCGCCGCTTGGGTGAAGAAGAATATCTCTCCGACAGAATTGCTTTTCCGCATAGCGGATGAGACCGGCATTGTTATGCTGCCGGGCACGGGCTTCGGCACCCTGCAACCAGCAGGCCGTATCTCGCTGGCGAATCTCAATGAGTTTGAGTATGCCGCCATTGGGCGTTCGCTCCGACGTATGGCGGAAGAGGTTTACGACAAAGAATTCAAGCCAAAGAAGAAAAACAAGTAAGTGGATAGGAAGGGGGGGGAACAGCGCCCGTTCCGCCATCAGACTGACGGTGCACTTCATCGCCATTACCGTAACCGACAATGCCCATACGGAATCCTTGAGTGGGACATTGGGGGTTCTGTCCAAGCACCTCAATCCGCCGGAAAATAACATTAAATCCGGACCATTTTAACAGGGGCACGTCAATCCTTGCCGTCTGAATAGGCCCGCCCATCTTGAGGATAGAGATCGGCACATTGGTGCTGCTCCGTAACTATCCGAGATTTGTTCGTCCGGGAAGCACGAGGAGATAGTGTCCGTCCACATTGGCGACTACAGCAAGATTTTGAGAAATGCCAAGGACTGAGGATTGCTCCATATCCTGAAATAATCTTCAGAATCAATTTTTTAGGGTTGCTTCTCCGACCCCTACAAGCCAAGTGTAGAATACAGGCTCGCTCGGTCCATCCGTGCAGCCAGTTGCATAATGGGGGATCGGGCGCGCGCGGTTGGCGCGCACGCGAATGCGGGGGTAGTCATGAATGACAGCTCGAAGCTGAAAATCGCAGCGATAACGGTGGGTGATGCCGCCACAAAAAGCCACAGCGGAACATTTCTAATTTCCACGGCTCTGCTCACAACTCTGGCGGGCTTCACATATGGCGCACCGGCGACCGCACAGGTTGCTCCTGGCCAATTGCCCGTCAACCCGCTCGCCCGACATGGCAGTGTCATAATTACATCGAGTGGGACATCGCAGGCGATCGATCAGAGGTCGCCGCGAGCGTTTATTGAATGGGGTGAGTTCGACATCGGGACGGCGGCGACGGTCGCTATCTCACAGTCAGGCCCATCGGTCGTCCTGAACTGGAATCTCGGCGCTGACCCGACCCGGATCGCGGGCCTGCTGAATTCCAATAGTACAGTTTTCCTGATCAACCCCAATGGCACCATTATTGAAAACACTGCTGGTTTAAATGTCGGCGGCCTGCTGTTGACTTCGCTGTCCATCGACCAATTTGATTTTATGGCTGGCAACGACAGCTTCAGCACCAATGGACTGGCAGTCGCTGTGATCAATCAAGGGGTGATCACAGCGGCCAATGGTTCAGCCAATATGCTTGGTGGCGCCGTAATCAATCAAGGGGTGATCATCGCCAATTCAGGAACGATCAATCTGGTTGCCGCCGATGGGGCAGACGCTCATCCGGGCGTCGTCGGACCGGAAAATTTCACGATAACCCAGGCGTTGCAGTCGAGCGTTGCGGGTTCGTCGGCCGCGATTGGAAATCTCGGCATACTTCGCGCAGACGGTGGCACGATCACTTTACAGGCAAGCGCTGCCTCGGGCCTTTATACAGCCCTGATCCAAAACGACGGCAACATCGAGGCAATCGATGGCAGGATATCGCTCGCTGCCTCTGGAGGTGGGATCGTCAATGGGGGGCAGATAAATGTCGGGACCGGGCAGCTTCAGATTTCGACAACGGGGGCGTTCACTTCGCTTGGGTCCCGGCCGATAACCGCGGGCACCCTGAGCGGGTCAATATCGGGTAATGCCAGCCTTGGCGGAGCTAATGCGATTGGGGAGTTGGGCACGCTTGACGTTGGGGGCAATTTCCTCCTAACAAACGCCGTGGATATGACTCAATCCGGCCCAATATCTGTCAGTGGCACCACCACTATCGATGCCGGAAGCCGCTGGATCTCGCTGTCAAATGCTGACAACGATTTCGCGGGTGTTGTAAACCTGATTGGCGGTAATGTGTTCATCCGTGACGCAAATTCGCTGACGCTGGGAAACATTCAGGTCAGCAGCCTGATGTCCCAGGCTTCTCAGATTCGGTTGGGTTCGGACATCACTACCCCCGGACTACAGTACTATGACGGGGCGGTGGTCCTGGCCAATGACGTGGAGCTGACAAGCACCTTAGGCGCCATCAATTTCCTCTCGGCAATGGACGGGGCCCATGTACTGAGGGTGGAGGCGCCTCTCGACGTAACCGTGGGTTCGATCGGATCTAGCGCAGCATTAAGTGGGTTGACGATCAATAGCTCCAGGTTTCACGTCACTTCGACACTTAATGTGACCGGAAATTTATCGATCGGGGTCACGAGTGGCGGAATCGCACAATCAGGCGCATGGGTGGTGCGCGGTGACAGCACATTCGATGCTGGCTCAGGCTCAATCACGCTGGCGCAAACAGGTAATGACTTTGTGGGCGCGGCTAACCTGAAGGGAAGCAGCATCGCTCTGACCGATGCCAACGACCTGACGATCGCATCGGTGTCGAACGGCGCGAACGGCGGGGTTGAACTCTTGGCCGGTGGGACGCTCACTCTTGCAAGCCAGAACATTGATACCGGTACTGCCGATTTGACGTTGGCGTCAAATGGCGGAGCATTGACGACAGCCGGCGCATTGGGTGGGGTTACCATCTCCCTGACCGGCAAGACCGGTCTCAATGTGGCCAATGACGTAAATGCAACAGGTGTGCTGAAGCTTGCTTCGGACGAAGCCATAATTCAGTCCGCAGGTACGCTAACCGCAAGCCAATTGGCGATCGACGGTGGCAGCGCGTCCCTGACGAGCGCCGGCAATGCGATCTCCACACTCGGCAATGTCGATCTTAAGGGGGACTTTGTCCTTCGCAACAGCAATGCTCTGAGCCTTGCTGCAGACATGACGGCAGACGGAACGGTAGACTTCTTCGCCAATCAGGGCGTAACGGTCGGGAGTGGGCGCAGGATCAGCGCACAAGCGACCACGATGCATGGTGGATTGCTTCAGGTCGATGGTCAGATCAACGGCTCGGTCCAGATAAACAGCGGCGCGACCCTGGGTGGCCGCGGAATCGTGGGCTCGACGGATATCGCAGACGGCGGCACGCTTGCGCCCGGTGCATTGATCGGGACACTTACTGTTGCAGGTGATCTCACGCTTGGCAGCGGTTCGTTCCTCAAATATGAGCTGGGAAGGCCCGGTTCCGCCGGAGGCGGGGGAACCAGCGACACCGTCATCGTAGCGGGGCATCTGACACTCGATGGTACGCTTGACCTTGTGCAGAGCAGCGATCCAGCCGACGGGACTGCGGGCATCGGCTATTATCGACTGATGACCTACGGCACGCTGGACGACCAAGGGCTGATCATCGGTGCGCGGCCGGTGGCAGACGTTGATTACAGGGTCCGTGCGGGCGGCGGCAATGTCGATCTGTTCATCGGCAGCGTGGCCGACGATAGTTTGCAACATTGGCAGGGCGGGGATGGGACTTGGAACGCCGCCAGCGCGCAGTGGCTCAACCAGGGCGGAACGCTGCCCCTGACATGGGCGGGCAACCATGCTGTATTCAAAAACGAGCCGGGAGCCTTCGATGGCGGAACCGTAAATGTCGACGGTGTCCAGCGCTTCTCAGGCCTGCAATTCGTGGATAATGGTTTTGCGCTGGCTGGCTTCGGACAATTGGAAACCGACAGTGCCGGAAGCGAGATCCGTGTGCTCGCCGGTGCCAGCGCAACGATCAAAACCGGGATCACGGGCGCAGGCGGAATCGCCAAGACCCAGAACGGCACACTGGTCCTGACCGGAACCAACAGCTACATCGGCGGCACGGATTTGCGCGGTGGCATACTTTCGGTTTCCTCCGACACCAATCTTGGAGCCACAGCCGGTGGACTGTCCTTCAATGGGGGCACGCTGGCCACGACGGCGTCCTTTGGCAGCAACCGCGCGATAACCTTGGGCGCAACTGGCCGCCTCGATGTGGCAGCGGGCGCAATGCTCGGGCTTTTCGGCGACATTGCCGGCTCTGGCGATCTGATCATGGCCGGTGAGGGCACGCTGACGCTTTCGGGGGCCAACACCTATGGCAACACGTTGATCGAGGACGGAACGCTGGTTGGTCACACCACTTCGATCAGTGGTTCGATTGGCAATGCCGCGACCGTGGTGTTCAACGAGGCTACGAATGTGAGTTTCGCCGGCAATATCACCGGCCTATCAGGGACCGCCGGACGCATGATCAAGCAGGGCAACGGCACCCTCACGCTGAAGGGTACCTCGTTGCTCGACTGGAGCGTGGAAGGTGGCGGCCTGGTCTCGAGCACGGATCGCTTCGGTGGCAATCTGAAGATTGAGACGGACGGCGCGTTCACCTTCGCTCAGGATTTTGCCGGCAGCTATGCCGGCTCGCTATCAGGAACGGGTGAGCTGTTTCTCGCCGGCGGCGGTGCGGTACGGCTTACCGGCGACAGCTCTGGCTTTTCGGGACTGACGGATGTCAGCGACGCGACGCTGATCGTCAACCAGATGTTGGGGGGGTCTTTTGTGATCGGCAGTGGTGGTGTTCTTGCCGGTTCGGGCACAATCGGCTCGGGCGCAGGTTCGACCGTCAGATTGGCGTCTGGCTCGACCCTGGCGCCGGGCAATTCTATTGGCACGCTGACGGTAAACGGCGATCTCATCTTCGATGCCGGCTCGCGCTTTAGCGTCGAAGTCAACCCGGATGGGATCGAGAGCGACCACGTGACGGTGACCGGCAATGCCGCTTTGGGCGGATCGGTTGCCCATGTCGGGGCTACTGGCGAATACGATTTGCGCTCGACATATACTATCCTGTCGGCGCGAACCTTGGCAGGTCAATTCGGTGATGTCACCTCTGACTTCGCGTTCCTGACCCCGCACCTGATCTATAACTACGGCGCCGGAACCGTCGATCTCGAACTTGCCCGCAACGATCGCGACTTTGCTTCTGGCGCGCTTACCCGTAACCAGATCACCACGGCAGGCGGAATTGAGAGCATCGGCTTTGATGCTGGGCACGGGGTCTACGACACCATTGCGCAACTTGCCGCCGACGAGGATGTGATCCGCGGCAGCTTCGATGCGCTCTCGGGCGAAATCCATGCCTCGGCGCGGACGGCGCTGATCGAGGATAGCCGGTTCGTGCGCAATGCGGCCAATGACCGTATCCGTTCGGCCTTTGCAACAGCAGGCGCCTCTTACGCTCCGGTGCTGGCCTATGGGCCTGGTGACAGGCCGATGGCGGTTGCCGCCAATCATGTCGGTCTGGTATTCTGGAGCCATGGCTTTGGTTCGTGGGGCTCAACCGATAGCGATGGCAATGCTGCGGGCGTCGATCGTTCGACCGGTGGCGCGCTCGTCGGAACCGATACGCTGATCGCCGATTGGCGCGTGGGCGTGTTGGCTGGCTACAGCCATTCGAGCTTCGATGTTGCCGACCGGGCCTCATCAGGCTCGAGTGATAACTATCATCTAGGGCTTTATGGCGGCACTCAATGGGACGACATCGCGGTCCGCATGGCCGCCGCCTACACCTGGCACGATATCAAAACCAATCGCGCCGTCTCCATCCCTGGCCTTGCCGACATCCTGAGCGGAAACTACAGCGCCGGCACTTTTCAGGCGTTTGGAGAACTCGGCTATGGCATCGAGATCGGGCAAAACACAAGACTCGAGCCCTTCGCCAATCTTGCGCATGTTCGCTTGCACACTGACAGCTTTGCCGAACAAGGCGGTGCGGCTGCACTCTCAGCGGGTCGCGGCAGTACGGGCGTCAACTTCACCACGTTGGGTGCGCGCGGTGAGCATGGCATCGCTCTGGGTACCGTGGATGCGACGCTACGGGGCATGATCGGATGGCGAAACGGTTTCGGCGATATGACGCCAGACAGCACGCGCGCCTTCTCAGGCAGCGACGACTTTAGCATTGCAGGGGCGCCGATCGCCAGGAACAGTGCTGTCATCGAGGCGGGGCTCGATCTCAATTTGACGCCCGACGCCGCCTTCGGCGTCTCTTATCAAGGCCAGCTCGGCTCGGACGCCCAGGACCATGGCTTTAAGGCGAACCTAAGCGCGAGGTTCTGAGAATGGGAAAGCCCTTGAACATGGAATTGAACCGCGTCTTTCGCCTGACGGCCTTGCTCTTCGCTGCCGCCGTATTGCCCTCAACCTCTGCGGTGCTGGCGCAGGACGCTTCATCTCTACCGGGCGGGGCATCGTCGCTTCAAGAAACCTATCAAGACTGGCGCGTCTTCTGCCAAGTCCTCGAGGCGACAAAACATTGTGGTGTTGTCACGTTAAGTTTCTCTGGCCGGAAAGACCAGGGGCTCGTAGATATTCATGCGAAACAGGCCGCAATTTTCCATGCATCGAAAGCTTCGAGGCGATGGTAGCGAATTGTGTGTGCGGCTCGGCGACGAGATGGAACAGAGAAACAATTGCGGGTCGCTGAGTGCATGGAGACG
>Ga0182737_1000862_pt1 | contig 35258 bp, 45 predicted proteins | sample eDN5th30CBELigOP_FD_128878 | JGI IMG/M metagenome (GOLD analysis project Ga0182737, IMG submission 128878) | Enriched Organic Plus compost microbial communities from Emeryville, California, USA - eDNA 5th pass 30_C BE-Lig OP (version 2) (version 2) ... | reverse complement strand
GTTCGAGCGGGCCATCTCGAGCAGCAGCACGAAGTAGCGCGCGAGCACCGAGCTGAACCGGCCGCCGGTGGCGTAGACGCGACTGTGCGGCGAGGCGAGCGCGCCGACGACGGCGGAGAAGGTGTGCTGGTCGGTCGCGTGCCAGGTCTCGTCGATCCCGCGGATGAACACGCCGGGGGACCGGACGGCGGCGTCGGCGTCCGGGGTGTGATCGACGATCTGCTGCAACGGCGAGCGCGAGCGCTGATCGAGCTCGCGCAGCAGCGCGCGCTGGAATTCGGGGTAGGACTCGAAGCCGATCCGCTGGACGAGGCGCAGCACCGTCGGCGCACTCACCCCCGCCTCCTTCGCGACGGCCGCGATGACATTGAGGCCGGCGGCCGGATAGTTCGCGAGGAGTGCCGAGGCGACGCGCCGCTCGGCCTGGGGGAAGCTCATGAGCCGCTCGCGGAGCAGCTTCGACACGGGCTCCATCGGGCCATGCTAATCGGGCGGCGCGCCGGGGCGGATGCGCCGCGACGCGCGCGCCCGAACCTCAGCGCACGAGCGGCGCGAGCGCCTCGCCGAGCGCGGTCACGACGCCGGGGACGTGGCCGTTGAACGGAGCGTTCACGATGACGCCCCCGACGCCGGCGCCGAGGATCTCGGCCTCGACGCGCTCGGCGATCGTCTCGGCGGTGCCGACGAAGGCGCGACTGCGTCGTTCCTCGGGTATGCCGGCGAGGATCGCGTCGGCCTCGGCCTGCGTCTCGACCAGCGCGACGCTGGTGAGGTAGCTCGTCGGCAGCGTGGCAGGGTCGCGGTCGATCTCTTCGGCGCGCTGGCGCAGCACCTCGACCTTGCGGGTGAGGTCGGGCAGCGGGGCGATGATGTTCATGTGGTCGGCGAAGCGGGCCGCGAGCCGGAACGTCTTCTGCTCGCCCTGACCGCCGAGCATGATCGGGATGCTGTCGCGGAAGCGCGGCACGTTCATCGCCCCATGCGCCCGATACCACTTGCCCGTGAACTCGGGTCGCTCGTCGCGGAGCATCGGGTGGATGATCTGCAGCGCCTCGTCCAGCTTCTCGAAGCGTTCCGTGAAGGTGCCGAAGTCGAAGCCGAGCTGCTCGTGCTCCAGCTCGAACCAGCCGGCGCCGAGCCCGAGGAGCGCGCGGCCGTGGCTGACCACGTCGAGGGTGGTGACCGCCTTCGCGAGCAGCGTCGGGTTCCGGTAGGTGTTCCCGGTGACGAGCGTGGAGAGTCGGATGGTGCTCGTCGAGGCGGCGAGGGCGCCGAGCGTCGTGTACGCCTCGAGCATGGGCTGGTCCGGGGTGCCGATCCCGGGCAGCTGGTAGAAGTGGTCCATCACGAGGACGGTGTCGAAGCCGGAGGACTCGGCCTCGCGCGCCTGGGCGGCGACCGTATCGAACAGCGTCGCGGGACCGCCGGGGTAGGTGAAGTTGGGGATCTGGTATCCGAGGGAGATCGTCACGACACTGAACGCTACGCCGTCTCCGAGATGCGCCTTCTTCCTCGCCGTGGCCGGGGCGCCGGGCGCCATCGCCGAGCACGGGGGCACCGTCGCGGCGCTCGCCACGGCCGTCCTCGCACCGCCCGCGCTCATCGGCTGTGCTGAAGCGGACGGAGGTCGTTGAGGAGGCCCGCAGGGCCGTCTCGAAACCACCTCCGCCGACTGGCGTCCGAGACCCGTCGTTCGGGAGTTGCCTCAACCAGCGGCTGGCGGCGCCGGCGGCTCGGGCGGCACGGACAGCCGGCCCGTGCGGCCGGCGAGACGGAGCATCTCGTCGATCCAGGCGGGGTTCAGCTCCGGTGCCTCGCCGGCGAACTGGAACTGCACCGGCACGGCCGGGTGGATCCAGAATGCGGAGCGGTTGCCTGCCCCGAGCGAGCCGGCGTCGAGCATGAACGGCTCGCCGCGCTGCAGCTTGGTGGTGATGACGACGCGGAGGTGCGCCAGCGTGCGGTCGTCGACGCCGATCGACGTGAACGCAGTCCCATAGACGAGCTTGCCCAACCCGGACCTTCCCTGACGAAGTGAAGGTCGTGATGCTCACGGCGTGAGCTCCCGGGGCCTGCCCGACCAGTCTACGGAGTCCCTCCGACGGCCGCTCACATCCGGCAGGCCGTGCCCTCGACCGTCCGGGTGAGCAGCGCGGCCCGGTCGATGACCGGTGCGAGGGCGGTCGGCGTGAGGGCGTAGCCGACCGCGTCGTCGTCGCGGCTGGTGGCGAAGACGAGCCCCGCGAGGCGCCCGTCCGGCGTGAGCAGCGGGCCGCCGGAGTTGCCGGGCCGGATGGTCGCGGCGAGCGTGTAGAACTCGCGGTCCGACTGGCCGGCGCCGTCGATGCGGTCCAGCGGCGCGGCCGCCACGCCGAGCACCTGGGCGGTGCCGACGGCCAGCGGCCCGCCGTACGGGTAGCCCTGGACGACGCCGGGATCGCCGACGGAGAGCCCGCGGGCGAGCGGGATCGGCGCCGGCGCGAGGCCCTCGGCGGCGATGACGGCGAGATCCTGCCCGGGATCGGTGTAGACGACGCGGCCGACGAGCACCTGGCCGTCGCGGGTCTCGATGATCGGGTCGGGCAGGCCGGCGACGACGTGCGCGTTCGTCAGCACCCGGTCGGATGCGACGATGACGCCGGAGCCGTTGAGGGTGCGACTGCAGGCCGCGGCGATGCCGCTGAGCCGCACGACGGACGCCGCGGCGCGGTCGATCTCCGGCGAGCCGGTGTCGATCGGCGCGGCGGTCCCGGTCCGCGACGCGGGGTGGACGAGGTCGAGGGCGGGCAGTGCGGCGGCGAGCAGCTGGGTGCGGGCCCGGGCGAGTGCGTCGGCGACCGGGTCGGGGGTCAGCGACTCCAGGGCGCGCAGCACGACGGAGCCGGAGCTCGCCCGGATGAGCGCCGGCACGCCGAGGGTCGGCAGGGCGCCGGCGAGCATGGTGACGGCGAGGCCGCCGGCGACGAGGTGGACGAGCGTGCCGATGACGCGGCTCGCGCGGTGAGGCTCCGCGTCGCGCCCGGCGATGCGGCCGCCGACCCAGGCGCCGAGCAGGTAGCCGGCGAGCAGGATCCCGACGACGAGGAGTCCGGTCGTCGCGGTGCGCCAGGCGGGGTCCGGAATGCGCGGACCGACGACCCCCGCGAGGAGATACCCGCCGACGCCGGCGAGCAGCGCGCCGACGACCGCGCCGAGGCTGCGGCCCGCGCCGTCGATCCAGCCGCGGACCGCGTAGATCACGAGGAACGCGACCAGCAGCACGTCGAGGAGCAGCCCCTCAGTCATGCCGCTCCACCTCTTCACTCTGCCCTACGTCCCGCCCGTCCGACCCCACCCGATCGCGGGGTCTCGAGACGGTCGCCTGCGACGGGCTCCTCAACCGGCGGCGCGGGAGGGCGCGACGAGGCGGGTGATCGCGTCGGCGAGCCAGGCGCGGTACCGCTCGTGGTCGAGGGCCGAGCCGCCGACGAGCTGCGCGTAGCCCTCGGCGCTGACCAGGAAGGCGAGGCCCGCGGCGAGCTCGTCGCGCGGCCGGTCCTCGCGGAGCAGGCCGCGGCGGGCCAGCTCGTCGACGATGAGGCGGAACTCGGTGCGGCGGCGGGACTGCTGGGCGTCGATCTCGGCGCGCAAGGCCGGCTCGGTGCGGGCCGCGTCGAGGAGGGCGAGCCAGAGCCGGTGCCCGCGCCGGCTGATCTCCGCCGCGCGCTCGACGAGCGCGGGGACGAGCGCGGCGTCCGGGATCGCCTCGACCTCCGCGCGGAACGCCGCGTCGTCGAGGAACGCGCGCCCGGCCGCCGGGCCGCCGAGCCGGTGCTCCCAGGCGGCGAACAGCAGCTCCCGCTTCGTGCCGGCGAGCTTCACCGTCTCGACCGAGACGCCGGCGGTGCCCGCGATCGCGGCGAGGGTCGCGCCGGCGAAGCCGCGCTCGGCGAACTCCTCGGCCGCCGCGTCCAGGATGCGGTTGCGGGTGGCCGCCGCCTGCGCCTCGCGCAGCGCCGAGCGGTACGTCCTCGTCTCGGTCTCCATGTTGACTACCTTATCAGGTTAGTGAATACTCCATGTCGGTAATCGAATTCATCCCTCCCCTCAGAAGGACTCCGCATGACCTCCGTCATCGTCTGCTGCACCCCCGCGCAGGGGCACGTCATCCCGCTGCTCGCGATCGCGACGCATCTCGCCGCCGGGGGCCACGACGTGCGCTTCATCAGCGGCCGCGCCTACGCCGAGCCCGTCACCGCCGCGGGCATCCCCTTCCTCCCGCTGCCGGCCGAGGGCGACCTGGATCTCGACCACGCGAACGAGGCGTACCCCGAGCGCGCCGCGCTCTCCGGCATCAAGGAGGTGCAGTGGTCGATGACCCACCTCTTCGCCGAGCCCGCGATCCACCAGGTCCGCGCGATCGACGCGGCGCTCGCCGAGCGGCCGGCCGACGTGATCCTCACCGACCCGCTCGCGTTCGGCGCCTACGTCTACGCCGCGCGCCCGCGCGCCGAGCGGTGCCCGATCGCCATCGTGAACATCGGGCCGCTGCAGTCCGTCGACGCGGACACGGCGCCCTTCGGCTTCGGCATGCCGCCCATGCGCGGGCCGCTCGGCCGGGTGCGGAACCGCCTGCTGCACGCCGCCACCGGGCCGGTGTACCGGCCCATCGTCGCCGCGCTGCGGGAGACCTTCGCCGCCGCCGGGGTGCCGATGCCCGCCGGCTTCCGCTTCGGCGACGTGCCGCGCGCGGTCGACCGCATCGTCCAGCTCACGGTGCCGTCCTTCGAGTACCCCCGCCCCTCGATACCGGACACCGTGCGCTTCATCGGCCCCGTCGCGCCGACCGCCGCGGACATCCCGCTGCCCGCCTGGTGGGCGGAGCTGGACGGCGGCCGGCCGGTGGTGCACGTGAGCCAGGGCACCATCGCGAACCACGACCCCGCGCAGCTCATCCGGCCCGCGCTGGACGCGCTCGCCGACGAGGACCTGCTCGTCGTCGTCGCGACGGGCGGGCGGCCGGTCGCGGAGCTCGGCCCGCTGCCCGCGAACGCCCGTGCCGCCGAGTACCTGCCGTACGACCGGCTCTTCCCGAGGCTCGCGGCCTTCGTGTCGAACGGCGGCTACGGCGGGCTGCACCACGCGCTCCGGCACGGCGTCCCGATCGTCGCCGCCGGGACCACCGAGGACAAGATGGAGACCACCGCCAGGGTCGCCTGGTCCGGCGCCGGGATCAACCTGCGCACCCGCAGCCCCAAGCCGGACACGATCCGCGCCGCCGTGCGCCGCGTCCTCGCCGAGCCGCGCTACCGCGAGGCGAGCGCCCGGATCGGCGCCGAGATCGCCGCCGCGCCGGGACTCGCCGGCGTCGACGCGGTCATCGCCGAGCTGGTGCCGAGCGCGGCGCCCGCAGGTGAGCGCTTCCGCTGAGCGGGGCGACGAGATAGCGTGCTCCCGTGAGCCGCTCAGCGTTGATCCGTCTCCTGTTCGCCATCGCGCTCGTCGGGGCGGCGGTGATGATCGTCGCCGCCGTCATCGACCTCGTCGCGGGACCCGTCGGGTGGAGCGCCTGGGCGAGCCTCATCGGCGGCGTCATCCTCGGGGCCGTCGCGGTGTACCGGCTGGTGCGGCCGTACGCCGGTCCGGCCGCCTGAGGCGCGCCCCGCGCGCGACGGCCGGTCACGCGGGCGGCTCGAGCGGCCAGCCCGTGTACGCCTCGGCGAGGTAGGCGCTGCCGGCCGGGGACGCGGCGATCGACTCGAGCTCGCCGATCCGTCGGCGCTCGTCGAACTCGCTCGCGTCCGGCGCGGCGTGCAGCATCTGCGTCATCCACCAGGAGAAGTGCTGCGCCTTCCAGATCCGGCGCGACACCGTCGCCTGGTAGTCGTCGAACGCCGCCTCCGAGCCGTCCGCGCAGAACGCCGCGATCGCCCGATGCAGCACGACGACGTCGGCGACGGCGAGGTTCATGCCCTTCGCGCCGGTCGGCGGCACCGTGTGGGCGGCGTCGCCGACGAGGAACGCGCGACCGCGCCGCAGCGCGTGGGCGACGAAGGACCGGAAGCGCAGCACGTCGCGCTGGAAGATCGGGCCCTCGTGCAGGCCGCCGCCGACGCGCGCCTGCAGCTCGTCCCAGACCTCGCGCTCGCTCATCGCCTCGGGGTCCAGCTCCGGCTCGCACTGCAGGTACATCCGCTGGACGCTCGGCGAGCGCTGCGAGATGAGCGCGAAGCCGCGCTCGGAGGTCGAGTAGATGAGCTCCGGCGCGCTCGGCGGCGCCTCGCACAGGATGCCGAACCAGGCGAAGGGGTACTCGCGGAAGTGCCCGCCGGTCGCCGAGCCGGTCACGGCGCCGCGCACCACGGACCGCGAGCCGTCGGCGCCGACGACGACGTCCGCCCGGATCTCGACGGGCTCGCCCCCGGCGTCCCGCGCGCGCAGCACCGGCTCGCCCGACTCGGCGCCGTCGACGCCGAGCGCGGTCGTGCCGAAGCGCAGGTCGGCGCCGTCGGCGAGCAGCGCCGCGACGAGGTCGATGAGCACCTCGTGCTGCGGGTAGAGCCAGACGCCGCGGCCCACGAGCCCGGCGAAGTCGATCCGGTGCCCGACGCCGTCCCAGCGCAGCTCGATCCCGTCGTGCCGGTGACCGACGGTGTCGACGCGCGTCCCGCCGAGGTCGCGGAGCACGTCGACCGTGCCCTGCTCGAGGATGCCCGCGCGGATGGTGCGCTCGATCTCCTCGCGGCTCCGGGTGTCCACGACGATCGAGTCGATGCCGTCGCGGCGAAGCAGGGCGGCGAGCAGCAGGCCGGCGGGGCCGGCGCCGACGATCGCGACGCGGGTGCGGAGGGTTGCGGGCATGGGGGCTCCTTCGTTCGGACTCCCGCACGCTCGCAGGGCGCGCCGCGTCGGCGCGAGCGAGATCTCACTGAGTGGAAGCTCAGGGCTGCCAGCCGAGCCCGCGCGAGATGCCGTTCGCCGCGAGGCGGACGGCGAGCTCGTATCGCGGGTCCAGCGGCGCGTCGCTCGGCACGATGATCGAGAGCGCCGCGACGACGTCGCCGCGCGCGTCGCGGATCGGTGCCGCGACCGAGGCCGAGCCGCTCGTCATCTCGTCGCGCGTCGTGGCGATCCCCTCGCGCTCGATCCGCGCCAGGCGCGGCCGGAGCTCCTCCCCGGTCGTCATGGTGGCGGCGAGGTAGCGGCGCGGTCCCGCGGCGAGCACCTCCCCGAGCAGGCGCCGGGGCGCGAACGCGAGCAGCACGAGGCCGACGCCCGTCGCGTGCAGCGGCAGCCGCCGGCCCACGTCGGCGAGCACGACGACGGACTCGCGGGTCGTCAGGCGCTCGATGTAGAGCGCGGCGAGCCCGTCGAGCACGGCGATCTGGACGTTCTGCCGGGTGAGCGCGAGCAGGTCCTCGAGGAAGGGCAGCGCGACCTGCCGGAGCGTACGCGCCACGGGGTACCGGGCGCCGAGCCGCCAGATGCGACGACCGAGCTGGTACGTGCCGTCGGCCGTGCGCTCGAGGCCGCCCCAGGCGACGAGGCGGGTCACGAAGCGGTGCGCGGTCGGCACCGGCAGCTCGGCTCGGTCGGCGATCTCGCGGAGCGTCAGGCCGGCCGCGCCGGGCCGGTCGAAGGCGTCGAGCACGGCGAGCAGCCGGTCGGCGACGGGTCGACTGTCGCGCGCGCCGCCGGCCATGCGTCCATCGTCGCGCATCGCCCGCCGATTCTGCCCGCCGCGGGACTCACGGGGTGAACGCGGCGGTGAACGCGGCCGGCGGCCGCGGCCGGCGAACGCCGGGCGGATCGGCGGACTCGGAGGTGGTCATGGACGCGATGAGCGGGTCGAGGCGGGGGCGGCGCCGGCGCGTGCTCCTCGGAATCGCGGCAACGGGCGTGCTCGCCGTGCTCGGCTCGCCGTCGCCGGTCGGCGCGACGTGGACGGACGCGGTCCGCTTCGCCGCCGCGGCGACCGCGGCCGCGCCGGCCGGCTGGACGGTGACGACGCTCGCCGGCACGGGTGTCGCGGGCCACGAGGACGGGCCCGGCGCCTCGGCGCGGTTCAACCTGCCGGCGGGCGTCGCGCTCGACGCCGCAGGGAGCCTCGTCGTCGGCGGGGGCGCGGACAATCGCGTCCGCCGGGTGACGGTCGACGGCCTCGTGTCGACGCTCGCGGGCAGCGGCGTCGACGGCCACGTCGACGGCCCCGCCTCGACCGCGCAGTTCACCAACCCCTTCTATCCGGCCTTCGACGCGGCCGGGCACCTCTTCGTCGGCGACGCCGCGAGGAACCAGCTGATCCGGCGGATCGCCCCGGACGGCACCGTGTCGACCTTCGCGACCGGGATGAACGGTCCCCGCGGCCTCGTGTTCGGACCCGCGGGCGAGCTCTACGTCGCGAACTCGGGACTCCGGCGGATCTCCCGGATCACGCCGGCCGGCGTGGTGTCGACGTTCACCGGCAGCGGCGTCCAGGGCTTCGCGGACGGCGGTGCCAGCACGGCCCGCTTCTGCAGTCCGAGCGGGATGGCGTTCGGGCCGGACGGACAGCTGTTCGTCGCGGACGGCTGCAACGGCCGCGTGCGACGCGTCGCCCCGGACGGAACGGTGTCGACGCTCGCCGCGGGGATCACCGGCCCGGCCGGCGTGGCCCTCCACCCGAGCGGCGACCTCATCGTCGGCGCCACGGGGCGGGTCCTCCGGATCGCGCCGGACGGGACGGTGACGACGATCGCCGGCACCGGCGCGGTCGGCTTCCGGGACGGCCCCGGCCCGATCGCGCAGTTCGGGGTCAACGACGGCATCGCGGTCGACGCCGCCGGGGTGATCTACGTCGTCGACATGTCGAACCATCGCATCCGCCGGATCGTCGAAGGCCCGCTGCCGTGGTGATCGCTGCTCCACAGGCGTGCTGATGCGGCCCTCATGCAGATTCGGCCCCTTCGCCGCCACCCGCGCTCGCCGGATTCCGTACCGTCCCGCGCATGACCGATGCGTCCGCCGTCGAGCTCCGCACCCTCCTCGCCGACCTCCCCGGGCAGCCCTCGGGCTACGGCCCGTGGTGGGGGAGCGCCCGCGCCGACGGGCTGCTCGCGCTCGCGCAGCGGCTCGCGCCCGCGGTCGCCCTCGCCGCGCGGCGGCGCACCGGGCTGAGCGTCGATCCCGACGTGGTGCTCGGGCTCCTCGTCGACGCGCTCGCGCCGCCCTCGCAGCTGCGTCGCGCGCTGCTCGCGCCGTCGACCGCGGACCCGGTCGCCTACCTGTGCCGGAGCCTCGCGAACGCGCTGGCGCGAGAGCTGGGGCCGGAGGCGACGATCGATCCGTCGGTGCCGCGCTCGCTCGCCGCCCTGCCGCCCTCGCCGGCCGGTCGGCCGTCGCGCCGGCTCGACCGCGCCCTCCGAGCGGTGCTCCGCGCGCTCGACCCGCGCACCCCGCGGCGGCTGCGGCCGACGCTCGAGCAGCTCGTCGAGCACGTCGTCGACCGCGCCGCGGACGGCGCGCTCAGCCGGCTGCACACCCGCATCGCGGCGGACGCCGGGCTGCACGAGCGCGGCTGGACACCCGCGCACCTGCGGGCGCTCGTCAACGCGGTGATCGGCGCGCGCCCCGACCACGCGCGGACCTCCCTCGTCGCGGGATTCCTGATCGATCCCGAATGGCGGCCCTCGGCGAGTCCGACCCACCGTGCCGCCCTCGCCGCCTACGAGCGCCGGATGGCCCGCGCGGAGGCCAGCCTGCGGGACGGCGAGCGTCGGACCGGCTGAGTCAGGGTCGCGCGGTGTGCGCGGCTCGCGGGCGGCGCGCCCGGCGCGCCCCGCGTGGCGACAGTCGTGCGCGCAGCATCACGAGCCCGAGCAGCGCGACGAGGCCCACCGCGAGCGGGACGGCGATCGCGGGGCTCGCCAGCGCCTCGACCGCCCGCCCCGCCTGCGGCCAGACCCAGGCGATCCGGAGCACGGCGTCGCCCACCGGATACGGCCTCGGGTCGCCGACCGGGTTCGCATCGCCGCGCAGCGTCAGCCGCCAGCCGCTCGCGGCCGACCCTTCCGCTTCCGCCCGCTCCCCGTGCCTCTCCCGCTCCGCCCCTGCCGGGACGACGCGCACCACCCGATGCGCGACGAGCCGGTCGCCCGCCTCGACCGCGACGACGTCGCCCGCCCGGACCTCGGCGGTCGGCGCCCGCAGGGCGAGCAGCAGGTCCCCGGCCGCGAAGGCGGGGCGCATCGAGTCGGAGACGACGACGAGGGGGCGGGCGAGTCCCGTGAACGCCGCGAGCCAGATCGCCGCGCCCGCGATCCCGAGCGCCGCGCACAGCCAGAGCAGCGCGCTCGCGGCCGCCCGCCCCGTCGCCGTCATCAGGGCACCGCGCCGACGATCGAGACCGTCACGTCCCCCGACTCGCCCTGGTGCGCGAAGCCCGTCCACTCGGGCGCCTCGATCCTCAGCGTGCCCGTCACGGTCGCCCCGCCGGCCACCTGCGCGGGCAGGCCGCTCAGGACCGCCGTCGCGGGCTCGTCGCCGGCGAAGAGCGCGCCGTCGACCGCGACCGATCCGGTGAGCTCGGCCACGAGGCTCCCCGCGTTCCGCACTCGCAGCGTGAGCGCTCTCGAGTCCCCCGGGCGCAGGTCCTCGATCGCCGGGAGGACCAGCTCGATCTCGCCGGCATCGTCCGAGTCGAGCCACGTCGACCCGTCGACGCTGCCCTGCAGGTCCGCCGTGCCGCTCGCGGCCGCCGTCGTGAACCAGGTCTGGTCGGTCCACGCCGCGCTCGCGACGGCCGTCGACAGCCCGGCGAGCCCGACGCCCGCGAGGGCGATCGCGCCCGCGACGAGCACCCGCCGGCGTCCGTCCTCTCGCGCCGTCGCGCCCCGCCGCTCGCGGGCGCGCCGGCGCCTCGCCGAGCCCTCCGCCGCGACGTCGGCCGTTCCGGACGCCCTTCCCCTGTGCACTGCCATGATTGCTCCCTTCCACCCGGATGAGTGCGGAGCGGGGCAGAACCGTACGCTCGTCCTGTGGACTCGCCCGTCGCCTACATCCCGCTCTGGGTCGACGTCAGCGCGGCGGGGCTCGGCGGCATCGTCGGCGCGCTCGCGGCCGCCCGGGCGCGCTTCGACATCAACGGCGCGCTCATCCTCGCGATCGTCACCGGGCTCGGCGGCGGCCTCATCCGCGACCTCTGCCTCGACCAGCCGCCCGTCGCCCTGCACAACCCGTGGCTGCTCCCGACCGCGGTCGTCGCCGGCATCGCCACCTTCGTCTTCAGCCACCAGGTGGACCTCGTCCACGGCCGGCTCGGCCCGGTCGTCATCGTCCTCGACGCGCTCTTCCTCGCCGAGTACACGGTCGTCGGCACGGCGAAGGCGTGGGACGCGGGCCTGCCGTTCCTCTCCTGCGTGTTCCTCGGGGTCATCACCGGGGTCGGCGGCGGCGTGCTGCGCGACATCCTGCTGAATCGCCAGCCCGTCGTCCTCCGGCCCGGCACCCTCGAGGCCGGCGCCTCGGTCGTCGGGGCGCTCGCCCAGGCGGGCGTCGCGCTGCTCGCGGGCCCGCTCGTCGCCGCTCTCGTCGGGCTCGCCGTCGTCATCGCCCTGCGGCTCCTCTCGGCCTTCCTCGGCTGGGAGACCCCGCCCGCGCGGATCGCGCCGGCGCTCGTCGACCCCGACGAGGGCTCGCCCGGCACCGCATGACGCCGCCTCGGTAGGCTTGGCCCATGCCGGTGAACCCCGACCTGCAGGGCCGAACCCTCCCGCCGACCGCCCCCGTCGTCGTCACGGCCGAGCGGATCGCCGCGTTCGCCGCGGCTGTCGGCGCGAGCGACCCGGGCATCGCCCCGCCGACCTTCGCGATCGTCGTCCAGCAGGCCGCGCTCGACGCGCTCCTCGCCGAGCCGGACACCGGCTTCGAGATCCGCAACGTCGTGCACGCCGAGCAGCGCTTCGCGGCCCGCCGCCCCGTCGTGGCCGGCGACGAGCTCACGGGCACCATGACCGTCACCGCCGTCCGCACGGTCGGTTCGAACGCGATGGTGTCCGCCGAGACGGTGATCGCGGACGCGTCGGGCGAGACCGTCACGACGGCGACCTCGACGCTGCTCGTCGGGGGCGAGTCGTGAGGCTCGACGAGCTCGCCGTCGGCGAAGTCGTCGCCGAGCGCGACGTGCATCTGACCCGCGCCTCCCTTGTCGCCTACGCCGACGCGTCGGGCGACCAGAACCCGATCCACCAGGACGAGGCGGTCGCGAAGGCGGTCGGGCTGCCCGGCGTCATCGCCCATGGCATGCTCACGATGGGGCTCGCCGTGCAGCCGGTCGTCGACTGGCTGGGCGCGCTGGACCCTGCCGAGTCGGCCGAGACCGGCCCTCGCATCCTCGAGTACGGCGTCCGCTTCACCCGCATGGTCCTCGTCGACGCCGATTCCGGTGCGGACGTGCACATCGTCGCGAAGGTCGGCGCGATCGACGCCGAGGCGGACACGGCGCGCATCGACCTCGCGGTCACGTCCGGTGACGAGACCGTGCTCGGCAAGGCCCAGGTCCTCGTGGGCCGATCGGCCGACTGAGCCCGTCGGGATCCTCCCCACGATGAATGAGAGCCCCGTGCCGCTCGCCGATCTCACGACCATGCGGGTCGGCGGCCCGGCTCGCGAGCTCGTCCGGCCGGGCAGCGCCGCCGAGCTCGTCGCCGCCGTCGCCGCCGCGGACGCCGCCGGCGAGCGCTGGCTGGTGCTCGGCGTCGGCTCGAACGTCGTCGCCCCGGACGCGGGTCTCGACGCGACGGTCGTGCTCACCGCCGGGCTCCGCGGGATCGAGTCGGTCGCCGCGGACGACGGGCGCGTCCACCTCCGCGTCGCGGCGGGCGAGCGCTGGGACGATGTCGTCGCGTTCGCCGTCGCGCGCGGGCTCGCCGGCATCGAGGCGCTCTCCGGCATCCCCGGCTCCGCGGGCGCGGCGCCCGTGCAGAACATCGGCGCCTACGGCCAGGAGCTCGCGGGCGCGCTGCACGCGGTCGAGCTCCACGATCCGACGACCGGCGGGACCGCGTGGGTCCCGGCCGCCGGGCTGGGCCTCGGCTATCGCACGAGCGCCCTCAAGCGGGGGCGCACCGGTGTCGTGCTCGCGATCGAGCTCGCCCTCGCCCCGGCCGGCGACGGGACGATCGGCTATGAGCAGCTCGCGGCTGCGCTCGGCGTGCCCGTCGGCGGCGCGGCGCCGCTCGCGCGCATCCGCGAGGCCGTCCTGGCGCTCCGCCGGGAGAAGGGGATGCTCGACCCGGCCGTCTCGCCCGAGGGCTCGCTGCCGAGCTGCGGCTCGTTCTTCCTCAACCCGATCGTCGACGAGAACTGGGCGCGCTCGCTGCCCGCCGGCGCCCCGCGCTGGCCGGTCGGCCAGGACGAGGCCGACCTCGCCGCCCCGCTCGACGAGGGCCCCCGGCACCGCGTCTACCCCGACCGTCGGGACGTGAAGCTCTCGGCCGCGTGGCTCATCGAGCACGCCGGCATCGGTCGCGGCTGGTCGCTGCCCGGCTCGCGCGCGGCGATCTCGCCGCGGCACACCCTGGCGATCGTCAACACGGGCGGGGCACTGGCGCGCGAGGTCGTGCAGCTGGCAGAGTTCGTGCAGCTGCGGGTGTCGCAGGAGTTCGGCATCAATCTCCGTCCGGAACCTGTGATCCTGACGGCGGACTAGCGGGGAGGACGCGATGCGCAGGGACCGCGCGTGGTGGTGGAGCGCGGCGATCGTCTGGGCCGTCGCGCCGCAGGCGATGACCGTGCTGCCGATGCTCGCACCGGTCTACTCGTACGAGTGGGACGAGGCGACGGGGATGTCGATCCCGAGCCCGATGACGGTCGTCATCCAGCTGCTCGGCTATCTGTGGGTGCTCGTCGGCGCCGTCGCGGCGCTCGTGACCGGGCGGACGTGGAGTCGCCGGCTCGCCGGCGCGATCCTCGTCGTCGCCATCCCGCTCATCGAGTGGGGTGCGGAGCCGTGGCTGCTCCGCGCGCTCCAGGTGGTGCCGATCGGCAGCAATCTGGTCGGCGGCACCGACATGCTCTGGGGCCTCTACGTCACCTTCGGGCTCGGCTCGCTCAAGCAGGCGGTGCTGCTCGGCGCGCTGGTGCTCGCCTGGTTCGTCGCGACGCAGGGCCGCGCCCGCGCGCTCTGGGTCATCCCGATCGCGTTCGTCGTGTTCTGGGCCGCGAACATCGGCAACTTCTATCTCTACGCGTCCGGGCTGGTCTGGGCGTGGATCGCGGTGCCGATCGTCGCGAGCCTGCTCATCTGCCTGATCGGCTGGGCGCTCGCCCGTCGCCGCCGCGAGCCCGAGCCGTTCGAGGTCCCGGCGTTCGAGCGCGATCCGCGATAGCCGGTCTCGAGACCGCGTCGGCGCGGGACGCTCTAGCCGAAGAGGGCGGCGAGGCGGGCGACGCCCTCGGCGAGGTCGTCGTCGCCGAGCGCGTAGGAGAGGCGCAGGTAGCCGGACGGCCCGAACGCCTCGCCCGGCACGACCGCGACCTCGGCCTGCTCGAGGACCAGGTCGGCGAGCTCGAGGCTCGTCGCCGGCGTGACGCTTCCCCAGGTTCGGCCGAGGAGCGCCGTCACGTCCGGATAGACGTAGAACGCGCCCGCGGGGACCGGCACCTGGAGGCCCGGGATCGCGGACAGGCCCTCGACGATCGCGTGACGCCGGCGGTCGAACGCCTGGCGCATCGCCTCGACGGTGTCCTGCGGGCCCGTGAGCGCCTCGATCGCGGCGCGCTGCGCGATGTTGTTCACGTTGCTCGTCAGGTGCGACTGGAGGTTCGACGCGGCCTTGATCGCGTCGGCCGGGCCGACCATCCAGCCGAGCCGCCAGCCGGTCATCGAGTACGACTTCGCGACGCCGTTGACGAGGATCGCCCGGTCGGCGAGCGCCGGCACCTCGCCGACGATGCTCGGCGCGGGGCGGCCGGCGAGCGCGTCGTAGGTGAGGTTCTGGTAGATCTCGTCCGAGATGACCCAGAGCCCGTGCGCGTCGGCCCACTCGCCGATCGCGCGGGCCTCCTCCGCCGAGTAGACGGCGCCGGTCGGGTTCGAGGGGGAGACGAAGAGGAGGACCTTCGTCCGCGGCGTGCGGGCCGCCTCCAGCTGCTCGACGGTGACCTTGTACCCCTGGTCGGCGCCGGCGAACACATCGACGGGCACGCCGCCCGCGAGCCGGATGGCCTCCGGGTACGTCGTCCAGTAGGGGGCGGGGAGGAGCACCTCGTCGCCGTCGCCGACGAGCGTCGCGAACGCCTGGTAGACGCCCTGCTTGCCGCCGTTCGTCACGATCACCTGCGAGGGCTCCGCCGCCCAGCCGGAGTCGCGAGCCGTCTTCGCCGCGATCGCCTCGCGCAGCTCGGGGAGGCCGGCCGCCGGCGTGTACTTGTGGTTCCGCGGGTCGCGGACGGCGCGCTCGGCCGCGGCGACGACGTTCTCCGGCGTCGGGAAGTCCGGCTCGCCCGCCGCGAAGGAGATGACGGGCCGGCCGGCGGCCTTGAGCGCCTTCGCCCTCGCGTCGACCTTCAGGGTCGCGGACTCGGCGATGGCGGCGATGCGGGGGGAGATGCGCGGCACGTCTCAATCGTAGGGAGCCCACCCCCCGTTGTGCTCCGAGCCGTCACCCATGCGCCGGAATTCGTGCTGACCCGCCGCATGCGTGACGGCTCGGGGAAGTGGGGGCGGTGCGAGGGTGGGGACGGGTGCGGAAGGGGCGGGGCATCCGCCGCGATCGCATGCAGTCGGACCGGGTACACTGCTAGACCGGAGTTGAAAAACCCCATGCTTTCGTGTGCCCGGAAGGGCGCCGGGAGCGGTCCCCGAGGGAGGCGCCCTGGCGCCGAGCCGACGGGCCTAGGGCGGTGGCGCAATTGGTAGCGCAGCGGTCTCCAAAACCGCAGGTTGCAGGTTCGAGTCCTGTCCGCCCTGCCAGCCGGAACGGCGTTAGGAAGGTGACACTGTGGCCCCACGTGACGTGGTCGACGAGCCGAGCGAGGACGTCGTCGCGACCGCGCGCAAGGAGCGCGCGGAGAGGAAGGGACTCTTCGCCCGCATCGGTCTGTTCCTGCGACAGACCATCGCCGAGCTCAAGAAGGTCGTCACCCCGACCCGTCGGGAGCTGCTCTCCTACACGCTCGTCGTGCTCGCGTTCGTCATCGTCATGATGGCGCTCGTGACGGGCTTCGACTTCGGCTTCGGCTGGCTCGTCGCCGCCGTGTTCGGCGATCCGAGCAACTACACCTTCTAGACCTTCTCGACCCCGCGATCCCGAGGACTTCACTGCACATGACTGAGAACGACGACATCCGGCACCTCGTCGAGGCGCTCGACGCCGCGGCCGCACCGCTCGAGAACGTCGAGGACCCCGACGCGGACGCGGAGGTCGACGACGCGCTCGAGATCGACTCGGCCGAGGAGGCCGAGGCCGCGGTGGAGGCGCTGCTCGACGAGGTCGAGGTCGCCGACGAGCGCGAGGCCGCCGCGCCGGTGGACGAGCCCGGCGAGACCGCGGACCCCGAGGTCGAGGACGCGTCGCAGCTCGTCGGCGACGCCGCCGCGCAGGACGCCGAGGGGCTCGGCGACGAGACGGTCGAGGAGGTCGCGGCCGGCCTCGAGGACATCGCCGAGGCCGAGCAGGACCCGTACGAGGACTTCAAGCTCGAGCTGCGCGCGAAGCCGGGCAAGTGGTACGTCGTGCACTCCTACGCGGGCTTCGAGAAGTCCGTGAAGCAGAACATCGAGAACCGTCGCATCTCGCTCGGCATGGAGGACTCGATCTACGAGGTCCAGGTGCCGATGGAGGACGTCGTCGAGATCAAGAACGGCCAGCGCAAGCTCGTCAACCGCGTCCGGATCCCGAGCTACGTGCTGGTGCGGATGGACCTCAACGAGGACTCCTGGTCCGCGATCCGCCACACCCCCGGCGTGACCGGCTTCGTCGGCAACGCGCACAACCCCGTCCCGCTGCGCTTCGACGAGGCGTTCGGCATGCTCAAGTCGCTCGTCCAGGTCGCCGAGGCGCCGGCCGCCGCGGGGGCGAAGGCCGCCGCCGGCAAGGGCGGCAAGGCCGCGGCGCGGGTCATCCCGGCGGAGATCGACTTCGAGGTCGGCGAGACGATCACGATCAAGGAGGGCTCGTTCGCGGGGCTCCCCGGCACGATCGACGCGATCGACGCCGCCTCGGGCAAGCTCACGGTCCTCGTCTCCCTCTTCGAGCGCGAGACCCCGGTCACCCTCGGCTTCGAGCAGGTCACCAAGCTCTGATCGCCGCTTCCGGTGGTCCCGGAGCCGCGAAGCGGCGTCTCGAAACCACCCAGACGAGGAATCGCATGTCGGTCGAGGACGTTCGCGCCCACCTCGCTCGATTCGGCCTGGTGGAGGCGATCCGCGAGTTCGCCGAGTCCTCGGCGACGGTCGAGCTCGCCGCCGCGCGCCTCGGCACCGAGCCCGCCCGCATCGCGAAGACGCTCGCGTTCGTCGACCCCGCGGGCGAGCAGGACGCGGTGCGCTCGGCGATCCTGGTCGTCGCCGCCGGGGACGCCCGGGTCAACGGCGGCGCCTTCAAGCGGGCGTTCGGCGGGAAGCCGCGCATGGTCGCCGCGGATGACCTCGTCGAGCTGACGGGGCACCCGATGGGCGGGGTCTGCCCCTTCGCGAACCCGCGCTCGGCACAGGTGTGGCTCGACGCGTCGCTGCGACGCTTCGAGGTCGTCTACCCCGCGGCCGGCTCGTCGGACTCGGCCGTGCCGATCCAGGTGGCGCGGCTCGAGGAGGTCAGCGGCGCCCGCGGCTGGGTCGAGGTCTGCACGCTCCCGCACTCGGCCGATTGAGGGGCGCCGCCGGCGCGTCTCGGGGCCAGGTCCGGGGCTACGCCGTCACCCCGTCCAGGTACCACCAGCGACCGCCTTCCCGGACGAACCGCGAGCGCTCGTGCAGCACGCCGGCCTCGCCGTGCGCCAGGTAGCTGGCCCGGAACTCCACGACTCCGGCGTCGTCCGCCGGGCCGCCGTCGACCACGTCGACGATCTGCAGCCGCCGCCAGGTCGGGGCGTCCCCGAGGTCGATCGAGGCGGGGCGGGTCGAGGGATGCCACGAGCGCAGCAGCCAAGCCGCATCGCCGTCGCGGAACGCCTCGAAGCGGGAGCGCATCAGCGCCTCCGCGGTCTCGACCGCCTCGCGCGGATCGCGTTCCGTCGTCATGATCCGACGCTAGTGCGCGGGCCCGGTCGTACGCTTGGCCCATGAGCACCACGCAGCAGTCCACGATGCGCACGGCCGCCACGCCCGAGCAGCTCGTCGCCTACTTCGAGGCGCGGCTCCATGCGGAGACCGACGCGAGCGACGTGCACGCGGCGCAGAAGGCGGGGGAGGACTTCGTCCTCGTCGATGTGCGCAGCGAGGAGGCCTGGGCGCAGGGGCGCGCCCGCGGCGCGGTCCACATGCACTACTCGGAGATCGAGGCGCGCGCGCCGAAGGAGATCCCGGCCGGCACGCCCGTCGTCGTCTACTGCTGGAGTCCCGGCTGCAACGCCGGGCAGAAGGGCGCGCTGCGCTTCGCCCGGCTGGGCTATCCGGTCCGCGAGATGATCGGCGGCTTCGAGTACTGGGCGCGCGAGGGCTACCCGGTCGAGAACGAGGCCGGTCGGGTCGAGTTCCCCCGGGATCCGACGGTCGGCGTCGTCAGGAACTGAGTCAACGTTCCTCCACAGTCGCAGGTCAGGGCAGGCGCTCCCCAGATCGCCATGCGTCGGCCCCGCGAGCGGCCGCGATGTGGCAAGGTCCCGCCATGAGCACGTCGGTGGCAATCGGGTCATACCCCAGTAGCATCGAAGTCGTGAAGGTCAGCATCAGCCTGAGCGACAGTCAGCTCGCGTTCCTCGATGCGAAGGTCGAGCAAGGGACCTATCCGTCGCGCTCCGCGGCGATCGGGGCGGCCGTTCGGCGGCTGCAGGAGCGGGACCTCGTCTCCGAGTACGCGGAGATGTTCGCCGCCTACGACTCGGAGGACCGGGCGTGGATCGACTTTCCCGGCCCCGAGGCGGACGACGCGGAAGACGCGCGACGATGATGGCGCTGCGACGAGGTCGAATCGTGCGCGTCGACTACGACCCCGCGGCCGGCTCGGAGCCGAACAAGGTTCGGCCCGCCGTGATCGTCAGCAACGACGGCGTGAACGCCGCCGTCGGCCTGTTCGGGCGCGGGCTCGTCAGCGTCGTGCCGTTCTCGACGAGGCTCGGGAGGCGGTACCCGACGGAGGTCCTGGTCACTGCGGCGGAGAGCGGGCTGGACCATGACAGCAAGGCGAAGGTCGAGCAGATCCGTGCGATCAGCCCCGGGCGGATCCTCGGTGAGATCGGCGCGCTGCCCGACGAGCGCATGGCCGAGATCGACGAGGCGCTCCGGATGCATCTCGCCCTCTGAAAGGAGCACGCCGTGCCGAAGAGGATCCTCTACATCGACCTCGACAACACGCTCGCGGACTTCGACGGCCGCATCGCCGAGCTGAGCCCCGAGGTCCGCGCGCGGTACGAGGGCCACTACGACCACATCCCGGGCGTGTACTCACTGCTCGACCCGATGCCGGGCGCGGTCGAGGCGTTCCTCGAGCTGTCGCAGCTCTTCGACACCTACATCCTGTCGACGGCGCCCTGGTTGAACCCGACCGCCTGGACGGACAAGCTGCAGTGGGTCGAGCTGGTCTTCGGCGTCGACGAGGACAGCCCCGCCTACAAGCGCCTCATCATCACGCACCACAAGGACCTCAACCGCGGCGACTTCCTCGTCGACGACCAGCCCGCCCACGGCGCCTCGGAGTTCCAGGGGGAGTGGCTGCACTTCGGCGAGGGCCGCCCGTTCCCGACGTGGGGCTCGGTCGTCGATCACCTTCGCCCCCGCGCCTGAGACTCGACGAGAATGTCCTGATGGACGACGACACCACGTTCCCTGAGCGCCCTTCGACGGGCTCGGGAGCCGCGGAGCGGGTCGAAGGGCCGACGCCCGTCGAGTTCGAGACCGCGGAGACGCCGAGGCCCGCGAAGCTCCCCGTCCGCGTCTTCGTGATCGGCCTGCTCGTCCTGGTCGGCATCGCGCTCGTCTCGCTCGCGGTCGGCGCCGTGATCATGGTCGCCGCGGCCCGGTAGGGCTCGGCTCGTCCCCCTGCCGCCAGGCCGCATCCTCCGCTACACTTGTCCGGTCGATCTTTCCGGCGCCAGGGTCTCGCCCCAGTTGCCGACGGGAGCGACCGGCAACCGTAGGCATCCGCCTAGCGGGAGAGCAGCACCAGAAGGCGCTGCTCGACGCGCATGAAGAGAAGAGAAACCAGTGGCACCCAAGAAGAAGGTCACGGGTCTGATCAAGCTGCAGATCCAGGCCGGCGCCGCCAACCCCGCCCCGCCCATCGGCCCGGCGCTCGGTCAGCACGGCGTCAACATCATGGAGTTCTGCAAGGCGTACAACGACGCCACGCAGGACAAGCGCGGGAACGTCATCCCCGTCGAGATCACCGTGTACGAGGACCGCTCCTTCACCTTCGTCCTGAAGACCCCGCCGGCGGCGGAGCTCATCAAGAAGGCAGCGGGTGTCGGCAAGGGCTCGTCGACCCCGCACACCGCGAAGGTCGGCAGGCTCACCAAGGAGCAGGTCACGGCCATCGCGCAGGAGAAGCTCGTCGACCTGAACGCGGTCGACATCGCCGGCGCGGAGAAGATCATCGCGGGCACGGCCCGCTCCATGGGCATCACGGTGGAGGCGTAATCATGGCTCAGAAGTCGAAGGCCTACCGCGCCGCCGCCCAGCTCATCGAAGAGGGCAAGTACTACACCGCGTCCGAGGCGCTCGCGGTCGCGAAGCAGACGGGCTCGAAGAAGTTCGACTCCACGGTCGAGGTCGCGCTCAAGCTCGGCGTCGACCCGCGGAAGGCGGACCAGATGGTCCGCTCGACGGTCATCCTGCCGCACGGCACGGGCAAGACGGCGCGCGTCATCGTGTTCGCGACGGGCGCCGCGGCCGAGGCCGCGATCGCGGCCGGCGCGGACGAGGTCGGCGGCGTCGAGCTGATCGAGAAGGTCGCGGGCGGGTACACCGACTTCGACGCGGCCGTCGCCACCCCGGAGCTCATGGGCCAGGTCGGTCGTCTCGGCAAGGTGCTGGGGCCCCGTGGCCTGATGCCGAACCCGAAGACCGGCACGGTCACGCCGAACACCGCGAAGGCGGTCGAGGACATCAAGGGCGGCAAGATCGAGTTCCGCGTCGACAAGCACGCGAACGTGCACTTCGTCGTCGGCAAGGCGGGCTTCACCGCCGAGCAGCTCGAGGAGAACTTCAAGGCGGCGCTCGAGGAGGTCAACCGCTCGAAGCCGTCCTCGTCGAAGGGGCGCTACATCCAGAAGGCGTCGGTCTCGACGACGTTCGGTCCGGGCATCCCGCTCGACGTCGCGACGCTCGCCTGAGCGGTTCGCCGCCGGTCTCGAGGCCGGCGACCTGAGACGGGCCCGGTTGCCACAAGCAGCCGGGCCTCACTCATTCCCGCCGCGCGCGCCGGCGCGATCCCATGGTGCTCGGCGTGGGTGGGTCAGGCCTTCACCGGCGCGTGACCGGGTTGTGACTATTCGTTTCACGGATCGGCGCCATCCCGAATCCGAGCTTCAAACCGGCCTCGGAGCCCACCTGGTGTCGACTAGCCTCGCCGGGGCGATCGTAAGACCGCCCCCACCGAGTGAACCGATCGGCCCGTGGCTGAGCACCCCGAGTGCAGCGCGAACCGAGCCAATCACAGAGTCGTGAAAGGACATCAGATGATCCGCAACACCGTCCGAGCGGGGGCGCTGCTCGCTGCCGCGAGCGTCGCCATCGCGCTCACCGGCTGCGCCAACGCCGGCCCGGCGCCCGCCGATCCCGAGGAGGGCACCACCGCGGTCAGCGCGGGCTGGGTCAGCTCGATCGACCAGATCGGCCTCCCCGCCGCCCTCGACCAGGGCTTCTTCGAGGAGTACGGGCTCGACGTGGAGGTCGCCGACCCGTTCGCGACCGGCGTCGACCAGCTGAACGCCCTGGAGACCGGCCAGATCCAGTTCGCGCAGGTCGGCGCCCCGTACATCGGCGCGAAGCTCTCCGGCGCCGACTACGTCATCGTCGGCAACTACACCGGCTCGGCCGCGCAGTACGGCATCGACGAGACGATGGCCGTCATCGCCCGCGAGGGCTCCGGCGTCGTCGAGGGCGACCTCTCCTCGATCCTCGGCAAGAAGATCGGCGTCGCCGTCGGCTCGATCAACCACCTCTACCTGCTCGCCGTGCTCGCCTCGCTCGGGGCGACGACCGACGACGTCTCGATCATCAACACCGCGCCGCCGGACCTCGGCGTCGCGCTGCAGACCGGCGGCATCGACGTCGCGATCTCCTGGGACCCCTGGCCGCTGCAGAACCTCGCGCAGGTCGAGGGCTCCTACGAGGTCGCCCGCGGCGGCGGCTACATCGGCTTCCTCGGCTACATCGTCGCCAAGCGCGACTTCGTCGAGCAGAACCCCGACGTGGTCGAGGCGTTCCTCACCGCCCGCGCGGCGGCCGACCAGTGGATCCGCGAGAACCCGACCGAGGCGGCCGGCATCGCGAGCCGCTGGCTGTCCAGCCTCGACCCGGCGATCGCCGAGGAGGCCATGCAGTACAACATCGAGCAGCTCGACCCGCGGATCTCGGCCTGCAACTACGCGGCGCTCGACTCGGCGCAGACGACGCTGCACGAGCTCGGCTCGATCGACGGCACGTTCGACGTGAACGAGGCCTTCGAGCCCGGCCCGATCACGCAGGTCGTGGCCGACCACCCGGACCTCTTCGCCGACCTCGCCGCGATCCCGGCGAGCGCCGAGTGGAGCGCGGGCTTCGTGTTCGATCCCGCCGGGAGCCAGTGCGCCAAGTGACGACCGCTCCGAACGCTGCTCCCGCATCCGCCGAGGCGACTCGGCGGATGCGGGAGCGCGCCACGCGCCTCGCCTGGTTCGTCAGCCCGTTCCTGGTGCTCATCGCCGTCTGGGCGATCACCATCCCGGCGGCGAACGTCTCGCCCCGGGTCTTCCCCTCGATCGGCGGCGTCTGGGACACCTTCGTCGAGATGCTCCTCGACGGCTCGCTGCTCGCGAACACGGGCGCGAGCCTGCTGCGGGTCGTCATCGGCGCCGCGATCGCCATCCTGCTCGGGGTGCCCTTCGGCATCCTGATGGGGATGAGCAAGGCCGTCGCCGGCTTCTTCGAGCCGCTGCTGCGCTTCTCCGTCGCGCTCGCCGGCATCGCCTGGATCCCGATCGCCACCCTCGCCTTCGGCTACGGCGAGGGCGCGGTCGTCTTCATCGTCTTCAACGCCGTGTTCTTCGCCATCGTCTACCAGACGCTGCTCGGCGTGCGGCAGATCCCCGTCTCGCTGCTGCGCGCCGCGCGCAGCCTCGGCGCCGGCCGCCTGCGCATGTTCTTCGAGATCTACCTCCCCGGCGCCATGCCCGCGATCGCCGTCGGCGCGCGCACCGGCATGGGCTTCGCCTGGCGCGGCCTCATCGCCGCGGAGATCATCGCCACGAGCCTCGGGCTCGGCTACACGCTCTTCCTCGCCCGCCAGTACTACGAGACGGACGTCATCATCCTGGTGATGATCGTCATCGGCGTGCTGTGGCTGATCATGGACCGCCTCGTCCTGGTGCCGATCGAGCGCCGCACCATCCAGCGCTGGGGCGGCCGACAGGGGGTCGACGAATGAGCGCGACGACCGTGACGCCGGCGACCCGGTGCGCGAGCGGCTGGGACCGGTTCTGGGCCGTCGCCCTGCGGGTGCCGGGCATCAGGACCTGGGGGCCGTTCGCCGTCCTGCTCGTCATCTGGATCGCCGTCGCCGTCTCGCACGTCGTCCCCGCGGCGTTCTTCACCGACCCGCTGACGGTGTGGAACACCTTCGTCAGCCTCATCGAGCGCGGCATCCTGCCCGCCTACCTCGGCGACTCGCTCGTCCGGCTGCTCGTCGGCAGCGCCTTCGGGCTGGTGATCGGCATCGCGTTCGGCTTCCTGGTCGGCCTGAACCGGCACGTGCGGAAGTTCTTCTGGCCGCTGCTGCTGTTCTTCCAGGCGATCGGCGACATCGCGTGGCTGCCGATCCTGGTGATCTGGTTCGGCTTCTCGATCACCTCGGTCACGATCGTCATCGTCTACACGGTGATGTTCCCGCTGATCATCTCGATCGTCTCCGCGATCGACGGGATGCCGCAGAACCTGCTGCGCGCCGCCGGCAGCCTCGGCGCCGGCCGCTGGTCGCAGCTGCTCTACGTCGTCGTCCCCGGCACGCTGCCGGGCGTCTCGAGCGGCATCCGGACGGGCCTCGGCTACGGCCTGCGCGCGCTCATCGCCGCCGAGATGATCATCGGCACGAGCGGCATCGGCTTCATGATGTTCGACGCCCGCGGCCAGGGCGACGTCGCGAAGGTGTTCGTCGGCATGATCGTGCTCGGCGTGCTCTGGTACCTCGTCGACGCGTTGATTCTCGCCCCGTTCGAAAAGGAGACCGTCGAACGCTGGGGCATGGTGGAAGGAGTAGGCCGATGAGCGGCACGCTGAAGATCGATCACCTGAGCCAGTCGTACGTCGACCCGTACTCGAAGGAGACGATGACGGCGGTCGGCGACGTCGACTTCTCGATCCCGGAGGGGCAGTTCGTCTCCCTCATCGGGCCGAGCGGCTGCGGCAAGACGACGGTGCTGAACATCGTCGCCGGCTTCATCCAGCCGACCGGCGGGCAGGTCGTCGTCGACGACCGGACGATCGAGTCGCCCGGCCCCGACCGCGGCGTCGTGTTCCAGGACTTCGCGCTGTTCCCCTGGATGACCGTCGAGGCGAACATCGCCTTCGGCCTGAAGATGCGCGGCGTGCCGAAGTCGGAGCGCCGGACGCGGGCGCGCCAGATGGCCGAGCTGGTCGGGCTCGGCGGCTTCGAGCAGAAGTTCCCGCACGAGCTCTCCGGCGGCATGCGGCAGCGCGCCGGCGTCGCCCGGGTGCTCGCCACGGAGCCGAGCATCATGCTCATGGACGAGCCCTTCGCCTCGATCGACGCGCAGACCCGGCGGGTGCTGCAGCAGGAGGTGCTGCGGATCTGGTCGACCCAGAAGCCGACCGTCCTGTTCGTCACGCACGACGTCGAGGAGGCGATCTTCATGTCCGATCGCGTCGTCGTGCTCGGGAACCGGCCGAGCACCGTGCAGGCGGACATCACGGTCGACCTGCCGCGCCCGCGCACCTGGAAGGACGTCCAGTCGGCGCCGGAGTTCCTGCGGCTGCGCGGCCAGCTGCTCGCGATGCTCGGCGTCGAGGACCAGGACCAGGTGGAGCAGGCGGAGCTCGACGAGCGCTCGGCCGAGGCGGAGCGCGAGGGAGCGTCGGGACGGGAGCTCCCCTGATGCTCAAGCGCTTCCTGCGGTCGCGGCTCTTCAAGGTGATCGTCGCCGTCGTCGTGCTCGTGGTGGCCTGGCAGGTCTACCTGACGGTGCGCGTCGGCTCGGTCGTCGCGCCGGAGGTCGCCGCCGAGGCCGCGTCCGCCCGCTCGCTGCGGGTCGACGTCGTGCTCGGCTTCCCGCCGGAGCAGTTCCACACCCTCTACCTGCAGGCCTATGGCCGGATCAGCGGCGTCGAGGGGGACACGGTGCGGCTGCGCGACGTCCGCCCGGAGTCGGTCGACCTGCTGGCCCGGATCTACTGGGTGCAGCGGGTGCTGCCGGGGGGCGCGGCGTGAGCGCACGGGAGACGCTCGCCGCGATCGCGGCGGCGAAGCTGATCATGGTGGTGCGCGCGCCGAGCGCCGAGGCCGCCCGCACGGCGATCGCGGCCGCCCGCTCCGGCGGCGTGCACGTGATCGAGGTCACGTTCACCGTCCCCGACGCCGCGCGGGTGATCGGCGAGCTCGCCGGCGAGCCGGACCTCATCGTCGGCGCCGGCACGGTCCTCACCACCGAGCAGGCGGAGGCGGCGATCGCGGCCGGCGCGAGCTTCCTGGTCAGCCCCGGCCTCGACGAGCGGATCGTCTCGCTCGCCGTCGGGCGCGACCTGCTCATGCTCCCCGGCGTGTTCACCGCGAGCGAGGTCATCCGGGCACGGGCGCTCGGCGCACCCGCCGTGAAGCTGTTCCCCGCGGACGCGGTCGGCCCCGCCTACCTGAAGGCGCTGCGCGGCCCGTTCCCGGACCTCGCGATCATGCCGAGCGGCGGCGTCACCGCCGAGAACGCGCAGACCTGGATCGACGCCGGCGCGATCGCCGTCGGCATGGCGGGCAGCCTGAGCCCCGTCGTCGCGACCCCCGACGAGGCGACGATCGCCGCCGTCGCGCACCGAGCGCTGACGAACCTCGGGGTCGCCCCGGGCGACGCGCCCCAGCCCGAAGACCCCCATCCGGAAGGACGAGCACAGTGAGCAACCCGATCCCCGCCGAGACCATCGAGGCCTACCGAGGCATCGCCACGGCGTCCGTCTCCGACGCGCTGCAGTCGCTCGGCGTGCACGGCTACGTCGCCGCCGCGATCAAGCGCGTCACCGGCGGCAAGCTGGTCGGCCCGGCGGTGACCGTCAAGGAGGAGCCGGCGACCGAGTCGGTCCCGCCGCAGCACGCGCTCGAGGCGATCGACGCCGCCGAGCCCGGCTCGGTGATGGTCATCGACAACGACGGCGAGACCGAGGTGGCCGGCTGGGGCGGCCTGATGACCGCGGGCGCGGTGGCGAACCGGCTCGCCGGCGTCGTGCTCGACACCGGCGTCCGCGACGTCGAGGAGATCGCCCGCGACTTCGCCGGCTTCACCGTGTTCTCCCGCTCGATCTCGCCCGCGACGACGCTCGGCCGCTTCCGCACGGTCGCCGCGAACGTGCCGGTCGTCATCGGCGGCGTCACCGTGAACCCGGGCGATCTGGTGGTCGGCGACGGGGACGGCGTCGTCGTCGTGCCGCGCGAGCTCGTCGAGCGCACGCTCGAGGTCGCCCAGGACATCGAGCAGCGCGAGCGCGAGCAGACGAAGCTCATCCTCGAGTCCGGCTCGCTGCTCGCCGGCCTCGCCAAGTACAACCGCATCTGAGAGGGAGAGCATGTCGGACATCGTGTCCTTCGGCGAGCCGATGGTCGAGTTCAACGCGGAGGCCGTCGGCGGCCCCCGCGCGGGCTCGATCTTCAGCACCGGCTTCGGCGGCGACTCGTCGAACTTCGCGGTCGCGGCGAGCCGGCTCGGCGGCCGCGTCGGCTACCTCGCGCGGGTCGGCTCGGACGCCTTCGGCGCCATGCTGCAGCAGCTCTGGCACGACGAGGGCGTCGACGGCAGCGCCGTGATCGTCGACGAGACGCACCCGACGGGCCTGTACTTCATCCTGCGGCACGGCGCGATGACCGAGTTCGTCTACCGGCGCGCCGGCTCGGCGGCCTCGATGCTCGCGCCGGAGGACCTGCCGGCGGGCTGGGTCGAGAACGCGAAGCTGCTGCACCTCACCGGCATCACCCAGGCGATCAGCCGCTCCGCGCAGGACACCGTCTTCGACGCGATCGAGCGGGCGCGCGCGGCGGGCACCACGATCACCTACGACCCCAACATCCGGCCGGCGCTCTGGCCGCTGCACACCGCGCGCGCGATCGTCCGGTACACGATCCCGCTCTGCGACATCGTGCTGCCGAACCTCGACGAGGGCCGACTGCTGACCGGCTACGAGGAGCCGCGGGCGATCACCCAGGAGCTGCTCGCGCTCGGCGCGCGGGTGGTGGTGCTGAAGATGGGCGGCTCGGGGGCTGTCGTCGCGACGCCGGACGAGTACATCCCGGTGCCGACCCGCGAGGTGATCGCGAAGGACCCGACGGGGGCGGGCGACACCTTCGACGCCGGCTTCGCGGTCGCGACGGTCGAGGGGCGCCCGATGGCGGAGGCGGCGACCTTCGCCGCGGCCGCGGCCTCGCAGGTGGTGCAGGGGCTCGGCGCCGTCAGCCCGATCCCGCGTCGCCGCGAGGCGGACTCGATCTTCGCGGAGCTGCGCAGCGCGGGCTGAGGCCGCCGGTCCGGCGCGGGCGCGCGGGGCTCAGCCGGCGCCGCGCTGGTAGCGGCGCACCGCCTCCGGCACCGGCAGCTGGGCGACGAGATCGAGCAGCGCCCGGGTCGCCGGCTGCAGGGGCCGGGCCGAGTCCCAGAACACCCCGACCAGCCGGCGGTTCCCGGAGTCGAGGATGGGGATGATCCGGGTGCCCTCGTGCTCGGACACGGAGACCGCGAGCAGGCTGGTGAGGCCGACGCCGAGCCCCGCGCGGGCGAGGCCGACGAGCGTCTGCGGCTGCTCCGTGCGGTGCACGATCGTCGGCGTGACGCGGGCGGTGCGGAACGCGCGCTGCGCCTCGTTGTGCGCCTCCGGATCGGTCCCGTGCCCGCCCATCGTGATGATCGGGTAGCTGGCGACCTCGGCGACCGAGACGTACTCGTTCGCCGTGATCGGGTGCCCCTCCGGCACGACGGCGACGAGCGGCTCCTCCCAGAGGGTGTGGCTGCGCACGCTCGTCTCCTTGATCGGCGGGAGCATCGGGCGGATCATCAGGTCCGCCTCGCCGGCGCGCAGCCGCTCGGTCAGCTCGTCGGTCGAGCCCTCGACGATGGTCACCGTGATGTTCGGGTAGAGCCGCCGGAACTCGCGGAGCACGACCGGTCCGAAGGCGGCGCCCGCGCTCGGGTACCAGCCGAGCCGGACCGTCCCGCGCAGCACCCCGAGCACCGCCTGCACGGAGGCGGACCCCGCCTCGAGCGAGCGGACGACGGCGCGGGCGTGCTCGAGGAACGCGATGCCGGCGTCGGTGAGCCGCACCGGGCGCTCGCGGCGGTCGAAGAGCTCGGCGCCGAGGTGGCGCTCCAGGTCGGCGACGTGGGAGGAGATGCGCGGCTGCGAGCGGAAGCTGCCCTCGGCCGCGGCGGCGAAGCCCCCGAAGTCGACGACGGCGAGGAAGCTGGTCAGCCATTCCAGCCGGTAGCCGTCGATCGATCCGGTGCTCATCGGCTCATTCCGGCCGGACCCGCACCACGATCTTGCCGCGTGTGTGCCCCGACTCGACCGCCGCATGCGCCTCGGCGGCCCGCTCGAGGGGATAGACCTCCTCGAGGTGGACCCGCAGCTCGCCGCGCTCGACCAGCCCGACGAGCTCCGCGAGCCGGCGCCCGTCCGGCGCGACCCGGTACTCCGTGCCGCGTATCCCGGCGGCGGCGACCTCCTCCGCGAAGCCGGGCCAGCTGCCGGACGGCACGTTGACGATGACGCCGCCGGGCCGCAGCACCCGCAGCGAGCGGCTGCCGGTGCGGTCGTGCACGTTCCCGATCAGGTCGATGACGGCGTCCACGTCCCGCACCGCGTCCTCGAACCGCTCCGTGCGGTAGTCGATCACCCGCTGCGCGCCGAGCTCGCGGATGAAATCGTGGTTCCGGGCGCTCGCGGTCGCGATCACCTCCGCGCCGGCGAGCCGGGCGAGCTGGACGGCGAGGTGCCCGACCCCGCCGGCGCCGGCGTGCACGAGCACCCGCTGGCCGGCCTGGATGGCCGCGCCGTCGTGGAGCGCCCCGTAGGCGGTGAGCGCGGCGATCGGCAGGCCCGCCGCCTCGACTAGGTCGAGGTTCCGCGGCGCGGGCGCGACGCTGAGCGGGGAGATCGGCGCGTACTCGGCGAGGCTGCCGCTCGTCCGGGGCACCGGGATCATCCCGATCACCGGATCCCCGACCCGCATCGGGAACGCGGCGTGGGGCACGCTCGCGATGACGCCGGCGACATCGCTGCCGAGGATCGCCGGGAAGCCCGGCACCGCCGCGGCGACGCCGCGACCGGTCCTCGTCTTGACATCGATCGGGTTCACGCCGGCCGCGTGCACCTCGATGAGCAGCTCGGCGGAGATGGGGAACGCCTTCGGCACCTCGGCGAGGTGCAGCTCCGAGGCGGGCCCGAACCGGTCGATCACCGCGGCCCGCATCGTCGGCGATTCAGCGGTCACGGTCGGCTCCCATGCCCTCGAGTCTAGATTTCCCGGCTTGCCGGGCGCGCCGCGGCCCTCAGCTGTCGGCGACGGCGAGCACGATCTTGCCGCGGGTCCGGCCGGTCTCCAGCGCCGCGTGGGCGGCGCCGGCGTCCGCGAGGTCGAAGACCTGGTCGACGTAGACCCGGACGTCGCCGGACTCGATGAGCCGCGAGACGACGGCGAGCGTCGTGCCGTCCGGCGCGACGCGGAAGCCGGTCGCCCGGACGCCCGCCGCGGCCGCGTCCTCGGCGAGCGTCGGCCAGTCGCCGATCGGCACGTCGACGAGCAGCCCGCCCGCCTTGAGCACGTCGAGCGAGCGGCGACCCGTCTCCTGCTGCGCGTTCCCGACCAGGTCGATGACCGTGTCGACGGGGGCGACCTGCTCCTCGAAGGGGCCCGCCGTGTAGTCGACGACCTCGTGTGCGCCGAGCTCGCGGAGCCAGCCGAGGTTGTGCCCCGAGCCGGTCGTGATGACATGCGCGCCGAAGAACGCGGCGAACTGGACCGCGAAGTGGCCGACGCCGCCGGCGCCGGCGTGGATGAGGATGCGCTGGCCCTCGTGCGCCTTCGCCACCTCGACGACCGCGCCCCAGGCGGTGAGCGCCGCGAGCGGGACGCCGGCGGCCTCGACGTGGGAGAGCCCGCGGGGCTTCTTCGCGAGGAAGAGCCCGGGGACGGCGGCGTACTCGGCATAGGCGCCGGGCAGCCGCGGGACGAGCGTCATGCCGTAGACCTCGTCGCCGACCTTGAGGTGGTGCGCCTCGTAGGGCGCCTCGACGACGGTGCCGCTGAGGTCGTTGCCGAGCACGAGCGGCCAGGAGGCGGCCTCCGCGGCGCCGAGCCCCGCCCGGGTCTGGACGTCGACCGGGTTGACCCCCGCGGCGTGCACCTTGATCAGGAACTCGGGTCCGACGCTCGCCGGCCGGGTCGTCTCGACGAGCCTGAGCACGTCCGGGCCACCCGCCGTCTCCGCGACGACGGCCCTCATGGTGCTCATGGCGCCTCCCAGCCCTGGTGCTCCACCCAGTGAACCGAGCGAATGCGTCGCAGGTGTTACAGTCCCGTGACCGTGCTGAAACATCACCTGCGCGACGCCGTGCTCGCGATCCTCGGCTGCGTGTTCGTGCTCGCCGCCCTCGGGCTCATCTGGGGCGCGCGCGTGACGATCCCGCGGCATCTCTACGTGTCGGAGCTCGGCGCGGAGGGGATGCCGACGCGCCACGTCTTCATGGCCTCGCTGCTCTGCCTCGTGGCCGGGGGCGCGCTGATCGGCTGGGCGGGCCGTCGGGTGCGCGCGGAGGTGCCGGTGCTGCGCTGGTGGACGCCGGCCGTCTCGCTCTGGACCGCCTCGGCGCTCTTCCTCTTCGCCTCGCAGGTGACGTGCACGGCCGGCTGCCCGGTGCCGGTCGGCGACGCGTTCACCTGGCAGGACCTGCTGCACATCCTCGCCGCGGTGATCGCGTTCTTCTTCGCCTGCTGGGCCATGCTGCAGGCCTCGTTCGCGCGCCGCCACCGCGCGATCGCGGTGACCTCGGCGATCTGCGCGTGGGCCGTCGGGGCGATCGCGGGCCTCGGCGGCATCCTGAGCCTCGCCCGCTTCGGCGTCGACTTCGGCTCCTGGTGCGAGTTCGTCGCGACGACGATCGCGATCTGCTGGGTCGTCATGTTCGGTCTCGCGCTCGCGGTCGAGCACCTCCGCGACGCCCGCCGCCCCTTCGCCCCCTGACCCCTCCGTTATTCAGGATGTCAGGCGATCCAGGCGTTCCAGCCGCCCTGGCTCGGCCGACATCCTGAATTCGGCGCGGAGCTGGTGTCACACCGAATGCATAGGAATTGCATAGGTTCGGCCGCGAGGATCGGGGGATGGCAGCACGCGAACGCCTCACGCGCCCCGACGGCTCGCCCATCCGCGTCGTCGTCGTCGACGACGAGGAGCCGCTGTCGGACCTGCTCACGATGGCGCTGCGCTACGAGGGCTGGGACGTCCGCGCCGCCGCGACCGGCCGGGACGCGCTGCAGGCCGTGCGCGAGCACGCGCCCGACATCGTCGTGCTCGACATCATGCTGCCCGACCTCGACGGGCTCGCCGTGCTCCAGCAGCTGCGTGCCGAGGGCCGGGAGGTTCCCGTCCTCTTCCTCACCGCGAAGGACGCCGTCGCCGACCGGGTGACGGGCCTCACCGTCGGCGGCGACGACTACGTGACGAAGCCGTTCTCGCTCGAGGAGCTCGTCGCCCGGCTGCGCGCGCTGCTGCGCCGTTCGCCCTCGCTCGTCGAGGGGCCGGGGCCCGGCACGCTGCGCGTCGGCGACCTGGTGCTCGACGAGGACGCGTACGAGGTGACGCGCGGCGGGCAGCCGGTCGAGCTCACCGCGCGGGAGTTCGAGCTGCTCCGGTACCTGATGCGCAATCCGCGCCGCGTCGTCTCGAAGGAGCAGATCCTCGACCGGGTGTGGAGCTACGACGCCGACGTGCGCCCGACCATCGTCGAGCTGTACATCTCGTACCTGCGCAAGAAGATCGACCGGCTCGGGCCGCCGATGATCCACACCGTCCGCGGCTTCGGCTACGTGCTGAAGGCGCCGGCGTGAGCGACGGCGCAGACGGGGACGGACCGGAGGGCCGCATCCCGCGCCCCTCCCTCCGCCTGCGCATCACGCTCGCGTTCCTCGCCCTCTTCGCGGTCGTCGTCGCCGCGCTCGCCGTCGGCACCGGCTTCGCCCTCCGCGGCTATCTGGTCGGCGAGCTCGACGGCGAGCTGAGCGCGGCGACCGGCCGCGCGCTCGCCGCGCTCGAGGGCCCGTACCGGCCCGGCCCCGGCATCGCCGTCGGCCTCCCCGGCCAGGGGCCGGGCACGCTCGCCGCGTTCGTCGACGAGGGCAGCCTGCTGCTCGCCGGCGTCCTCGACCCCTCCGGCCGCACGCTCGCGCTGAACGACACGCAGCGCGCCTCCCTCGCCGAGCGCATCGACGGCAGGACGCTCGGCACGCCGTTCTCCGCCGATGTCGCGGGCCTCGGCGGGTACCGGCTGATCGGCGTCGCCCTGAGCGGCAGCGGGGTGCTCGTGATGGGGCTCTCGCTCGGCGAGGTCGAGTCGGTCGTCGCGCAGTACTGGTGGCTCGCGCTCGCGGTCGCCGGCGGCGTGCTCGTCGTCGCAGGCGTCGGCTCGTGGTTCCTCGGCTCGGCGCTGCAGCGCACGCTCGGCCGGCTGTCGTTCGCGCTCGCCGAGCGGGAGGCGAGCGAGGAGCGGCTGCGGCGCTTCGTCGCGGACGCCTCGCACGAGCTGCGCACGCCGCTCGCCTCGATCCGCGGCTACGCCGAGCTGACCCGGCGATCGGGGGCGCGACTGCGTTCGGACACGAAGCACTCGCTCGAGCGCATCGAGTCGGAGTCGATCCGGATGACCGGCCTCGTCGAGGACCTGCTGCTGCTCGCCCGCGTCGACGAGTCGCGGGAGCTCGCCCGGGACCCGATCGAGCTCGCGCAGCTCGTCGCGACGGCCGTCGCCGACGCGCAGGCCGCGGACCCCGAGCACGACTGGTCCGTCGACGCGCCGGAGACGGTGACCGTCGCGGGCGACGAGCCGCGGCTCCACCAGGCGGTCGCGAACCTGCTGCGGAACGCCGGCGTCCACACGCCCGAGGGCACCTCGGTCGTCGCCCGGGTCCGCGCCGAGGGCGAGCGCGCGATCGTCGAGGTCGAGGACGACGGCCCGGGCATCCCCGCGGAGCTGCTGCCGCGGGTGTTCGGCCGCTTCGTGCGCGGCGACGAGTCGCGCTCCCGGGCCACCGGCTCGACCGGGCTCGGGCTCGCGATCGTCAAGGCGGTCGCGCTGGCGCACGGCGGCACCGCCTCCGTGGACTCCGTCCCCGGCCGCACCGTCTTCCGCATCACCCTGCCCCTCGTCCCGTGACCCGAAAATAGGGGATCCGGCGGCGATAGGAGTTTTCGCGCCGGATTTCTCCTATTGCCGCCGAATTTCCTCGTTTAGGATTACGGAATGGCCGTCAAGACTGTGCTCATCGACGATTTCGACGGGACGCCCCTGACCGGGAATTCCTCCTCGACGACGTTCGCGCTGAACGGGGTGCAGTACGAGATCGACCTCGGCCCGGAGAACGCGGCGAAGCTGAAGGACGCGCTCGCGCCGTTCATCAAGGCGGGGCGCCGCGTCGGCGCCTCGACGCCCGCCCGGACGGGCCGGCGGGTCCGCGGCGCCGGACGGCACTCCAACGGCGCGAACGACCTCACCGCCATCCGCGCCTGGGCGAAGGAGAACGGCCACCCGGTCGGCGACCGCGGCCGCATCCCCTCGCCGATCATCGAGGCGTACCACGCGACGCACTGACGTCGCCGAAACCCTGCTAGACTCGACGACTGCCGAAGACCGCCGGTCCCTCGCGAGAGGGCTAAGGTCCGCGAGAGCGGCGCCCGCGCAGGTGTGACAGAGACAGCTTCTCCTGGCTCCGTGCAACTGCGCACGGGGCTTTTTTCATGGATCGGGATTCGGCGCCGAAACCACGACAACCCCAGGAGCACCATGGCTGACAAGGAGGCGGCGGTCGCCGAGCTCGCGGAGAAGTTCTCCAGCTCGAACGCCGTTCTGCTCACCGAGTACCGCGGTCTCACGGTCGCCCAGCTCAAGGAGCTGCGCAACGAGATCCGTGCGGACGCGTCGTACGCCGTGGTGAAGAACACGCTGACGAAGATCGCGGCGAACCAGGCGGGCATCTCGACCCTCGACGATGTCCTCAACGGTCCGTCCGCGCTCGCGTTCGTGCACGGCGACCCGGTCGCCGTCGCGAAGAAGCTGCGTGACTTCGCCAAGGCCAACCCCCTCCTCGTCGTGAAGGGCGGCTACTTCGATGGCGCCGCCCTGAGCGCCGCGGAGGTCGACAAGCTCGCGAACCTCGAGAGCCGGGAGGTGCTGCTCGCGAAGTTCGCGGGTGCCGCCAAGGCCTCGCTGTTCAAGGCCGCGTACCTCTTCAACGCGCCGCTCGCGCAGACGGCCCGCACGGTCGACGCGCTGCGGCAGAAGCAGGAGACCGGCGCGTAATCGCGCGGGTCCCGATAAACCACACAAACCGATCCCAATTCAGGAGTAAGAAATGGCGAAGCTGACGAGCGACGAGCTCATCGAGGCGTTCAAGGAGCTCACCCTCATCGAGCTCTCCGAGTTCGTGAAGAAGTTCGAGGAGGTCTTCGAGGTCACCGCTGCGGCTCCGGTCGCG
>Ga0182737_1000859_pt1 | contig 35387 bp, 22 predicted proteins | sample eDN5th30CBELigOP_FD_128878 | JGI IMG/M metagenome (GOLD analysis project Ga0182737, IMG submission 128878) | Enriched Organic Plus compost microbial communities from Emeryville, California, USA - eDNA 5th pass 30_C BE-Lig OP (version 2) (version 2) ... | reverse complement strand
CCGTGGTGGGCGCAGGGTTCCAGGGTCACGTAGGCGGTGGCGCCGCGCGCGCGTTCGCCGGCCTCGCGCAGCGCGAACACTTCCGCGTGCGGCTCGCCGGTGCGGGGATGCCAGCCCTCCCCGACGACCTCGCCGTCGCGGGCGATCACGCAGCCGACCATCGGGTTCGGGCGCGCGGTCCACAGGCCGCGCTCGGCCAGCTGCAGCGCGCGCGCCATCAGTTCGCGGTCGCGGGCGCCGAAACCGTCCATCAGGCCTCCCCCGTGCATCCGATCGCCATCACCTGCACGTGCAGCGGCCCCAGCGTGACCTGCGCGTGCTCGCGCCAGCCGCGCCCGCGGTACCAGGCGACCAGCGCCGGCGTGCAGTACAGGTACAGCTGCCGCACGCCCAGCGCGCCGGCCTCGGCCACGCAGCGCGCGACCAGCGCCGCGCCCACGCCCCGCCCGCGCGCCTCCGGGCGCACGCACAGGCTGGCCAGCCACGGCGAGTACTGGCGGATGTCCTGGTGGTCTTCCTGCAGCAGGCTGACCGAGCCGAGCCAGTCGCCGGCGTCGTCCAGCGCCAGCAGGGTGGTCGGGATCGCCCGCGCCTGCGTGTGCGAACGCAGTTCGCCGGCGGCCTGCGCCACGGTCCAGTCCGGCAGCAGCCGGCCGAAGGCCTCGACGTGCGCGGCGGCGAGCGCGTCGATGTGCCGCGGGTGGTCACGCAGCCACTCGATGCGCATGGCCGCGGTCAGCGCTTCCGGTTGCGGTCGGCGCGGTCGATGGGCACGACCTCGCCGCCCTGCAGCAGCGGCAGCTGGCCGCTGCCCGGCGGCAGGTCGCGCTCGAGCTTCTCGATCTCCTCGCGGAAATCGGCCACGTCCTCGAAGCTGCGGTAGACCGAGGCGAAGCGTACGTAGCCGACGTGGTCGAGCTTGCGCAACTCGTCCATCACGAACTCGCCGATGCGCCGGGACGGCAGCTCGCGCTCGCCGCTCATGCGCACGCCGTGCACCACCGCGCGCACCGCCGCCTCGATCTGCTCCTCGGACACCGGGCGCTTCTGCAGCGCGCGGTCGAAGCCCTGGCGCAGCTTCTTGGCGTCGAACTGCTCGCGGCGGCCGTCGCTCTTGATGATCGCCGGCAGCTTCAGTTCCACCGTTTCCAGGGTGCTGAAGCGCTCGCCGCAGGCCTCGCAGCCGCGCCGGCGGCGGATCGTCGCGCCGTCCTCGGACACGCGCGAATCGATCACGCGGGTATCGTTGTGCTGGCAGTACGGACAATGCATCGGACTTCCTCAGCGGGCCCCGCACTCGCAGGGGATGGCGGCCACGTCAGCGGTGATGGCCTCGCCGGCCACCACCGCCAACCATGCCGGAGCCCGGCCGCGCTCCATCCCGACCGGTTCCGCTCAGCCGTAGACCGGATACTTCCGGCACTGCTCGGTGACCTTGGCGCGCACCGCGGCGATCACGCCCTCGTCGTTCGGCGCGTCGAGCACGTCGGCGATCCAGTTGGCCAGGTCCACGCAGTCCTGCTCGGTGTAGCCGCGCGTGGTCACCGCCGGGGTACCCAGGCGCAGGCCCGAGGTCACGAACGGCGAACGCGGGTCGTTCGGCACCGAGTTCTTGTTGACGGTGATGTGGGCCTTGCCCAGCGCGGCCTCCGCATCCTTGCCGGACACGTCCTTGCCGATCATGTCGACCAGCATCAGGTGGTTCTGCGTGCCACCGGAAACGATCTTGTAGCCGCGCGCGATGAGGGTGTTGGCCATGGCCTGCGCGTTCTTCACGACCTGCTGCTGGTAGGCCTTGAACTCCGGCTCCAGAGCCTCCTTGAAGGCCACCGCCTTGGCCGCGATCACGTGCATCAGCGGACCACCCTGGATGCCAGGGAACACGATCGACTGCAGCTTCTTGCTGATTTCCTCGAACTTCTCGCCGGCGCCCTCGGCGCCGGCCAGGATGATGCCGCCGCGCGGCCCGCGCAGGGTCTTGTGGGTGGTCGAGGTGACCACGTGCGCGTGCGGCAGCGGGTTCGGGTACACGCCGGCGGCGACCAGGCCGGCGACGTGGGCCATGTCCACGAACAGGTAGGCGCCGACCTTGTCGGCGATGGCGCGGAAGCGCGCCCAGTCGATCACCTGCGAGTAGGCGGAGAAGCCGGCCACGACCATCTTCGGCTTGTGCTCCACGGCCAGGCGCTCGACCTCGTCGTAGTCGATCAGGCCTTCGTCGTTGACGCCGTACTGGATGGCGTTGAACAGCTTGCCCGAGGCATTCACCTTGGCGCCGTGGGTCAGGTGGCCGCCGTGGGCCAGCGACATGCCGAGGATGGTGTCGCCCGGCTGCAGCAGGGCGAAGTACACGGCCTGGTTGGCCTGCGAGCCGGAGTGCGGCTGCACGTTGGCGTACATCCCTTCCGTGGAGCCGGCGCCGAACAGCTGCTTGACGCGGTCGATCGCCAGCTGCTCGGCGACGTCGACGTATTCGCAGCCGCCGTAGTAGCGCTTGTGCGGATAGCCTTCGGCGTACTTGTTGGTCAGCACGCTGCCCTGCGCTTCCATGACCCGCGGGCTGGCGTAGTTCTCGCTCGCGATCAGCTCGACATGGTCCTCCTGGCGCCGGGCCTCGTCGGCGATCGCCTTGGCCAGTTCGGGATCGTAGGCTTCGATTCGGGCGTCGCGCGGGTACATCGGCTCTCCAGGGGCGTGCGGGCGGGGGTGCTCAGACCCGAAATTGTAAGCCCGGCGGCAGGTTGCCGCCATTGAAGGGGGTCGCGGAATCCCGCGCCCGGCCATCATGGACGGCCGGGAAGCCTCCGGCGGGGCCCTCTTCGCCGCTTCGCCCGACCCTGCCGTGCCCCGGAAACGCAAACGCCGCCCCGCAGCGACTGCGGGACGGCGCCTGGGCGAACCCCGGAGGGGAGCCGGTCAGTGGTGCAGGATGATGTCGGCGATGATGCCGGTGGCCACCGCCACCAGGAGCATGTCGCCGCGGTCGTCGCGGATCCAGTGGTGGCCATGCGGCGGCCGGCGCAGGTGGTAGCGGTCGTAGTCGTGCACCACGTACACCGGGCCCTGGTAGTAGTCGCGGTAGCGGTGGCCGCGGACCCAGCCGTACGACGGCGCCGGGCGGTAGACCACCCGCGGCTCGCGGTAGCGGGCATCGCGGTAGCCGTCCTTGTAGCCCTTGCTGTAGTGGCGGCGGTCGTCGCGGCGGTCGTGGCCGTGGCGGTGGTGGGGCTTGTCGTGGCCGCGGCCGCGGTCGTTCCAGCCGTGGTGGCCGCGGTCGTGGCCGGGGCCGCCAGCCGCCAGGGCCGGGGCCGCGACGCCCAGCGCGAGCAACGAGGTCATCGCAACGGCAATCACTCGGTTCATCTTCATGGCGGCACTCGCTGGTGTTGGGTGGGACGGGACCCAATCTTGTTCACGGCGCATGAACGGATTCCGACTGGAACCGTTTCCCGCAAACACCTTCCCTGGCCCGTTCAGCCAGCGGAAATCCCGCCCCTGCCCTGGCCCGTGGGACCCCTGAGCGCCGGGGGCCGGGCCCGCGATCGGGCTATAATTGCGCGTTCCCTTTCAAGCCGGGATCCCGTCCGTACGCCGGCCGGGACGCGGTCGCGCGCTACGGAGACAGCATGTCCTCGCAATACATCTACACCATGAACCGGGTGTCCAAGGTGGTCCCGCCGAAGCGGCAGATCATCAAGGACATCTCGCTGAGCTTCTTCCCGGGGGCCAAGATCGGCCTGCTGGGCCTCAATGGCGCCGGCAAGTCCACCGTGCTGCGGATCATGGCCGGCGTCGACCAGGACTTCGAGGGCGAGGCCCGCCCGCAGCCCGGCATCAAGGTCGGCTACCTGCCGCAGGAGCCGGAGCTGGATCCGGAGATGACCGTCCGCGAAGCGGTCGAGGAAGGCGTCGGCGAGGTCCTGCAGGCGCAGGCCGCGCTGGAGAAGGTCTACGCCGCCTACGCCGAGGAAGGCGCCGACTTCGACGCGCTGGCCAAGGAGCAGGAGCGCCTGGAGGCGATCCTGGCCTCGGGCGACGCCCACACCCTCGAGCAGCAGCTGGACGTGGCCGCCGACGCGCTGCGCCTGCCGCCGTGGGACGCGAAGATCGGCAAGCTGTCCGGCGGCGAGAAGCGCCGCGTCGCGCTGTGCCGCCTGCTGCTGCAGAAGCCGGACATGCTGCTGCTCGACGAACCGACCAACCACCTCGACGCCGAGTCGGTCGAGTGGCTGGAGCAGTTCCTGGCCCGCTACACCGGCACCGTGGTGGCGGTGACCCATGACCGCTACTTCCTCGACAACGCCGCCGAGTGGATCCTCGAGCTCGACCGCGGCCGCGGCATCCCGTGGAAGGGCAACTACACCGAGTGGCTGCAGCAGAAGGAAGAGCGCCTCAAGCAGGAAGAGAACCAGGAGAAGGCGCGCCAGAAGGCGATCGCCAAGGAACTGGAATGGGCCCGCCAGAACGCCAAGGGCGGCCGCTCCAAGGGCAAGGCGCGCCTGGCCCGCCTCGACGAGCTGCAGTCGGTCGAGTACCAGAAGCGCAACGAGACCAACGAGATCTTCATCCCGCCGGGCGAGCGCCTGGGCAACTCGGTGATCGAGTTCAGGAACGTGTCGAAGAAGTTCGGCGAGCGCCTGCTGATCGACGACCTGAGCTTCATCGTGCCGGCCGGCGCGATCGTCGGCATCATCGGTCCGAACGGCGCCGGCAAGTCGACCCTGTTCAAGATGATCACCGGCCAGGAAAAGCCGGACTCCGGCGAGATCGTGATCGGCCCGACCGTGAACCTGGCCTACGTGGACCAGAGCCGCGGTGCGCTGACCCCGACCAACACCGTCTTCCAGGAAGTCTCCGGCGGCCTGGACATCCTCAACATCAACGGCATCGAGATCCAGTCGCGCGCCTACATCGGCCGCTTCAACTTCAAGGGCCCGGACCAGCAGAAGCTGGTCGGTTCGCTGTCCGGTGGCGAGCGCGGCCGCCTGCACATGGCCAAGACCCTGCTGCAGGGCGGCAACGTGCTGCTGCTCGACGAACCGTCGAACGACCTGGACATCGAGACCCTGCGTGCGCTGGAAGACGCGCTGCTGGAATTCCCCGGCAACGCCTTCGTGATCTCGCACGACCGCTGGTTCCTGGACCGCATCGCCACGCACATCCTCGCCTTCGAGGGCGACTCGCACGTGGAGTTCTTCCAGGGCAACTACCGCGAGTACGAGGAAGACAAGAAGCGTCGCCTCGGCGACGAGGCCGGCCCGAAGCGCCTGCGCTTCAAGGCCCTGAAGTAAGCGCTGCACCGAACGCCCGCCACCTGGCGGGCGTTCTTCTTCGGGGACGCGGCAAGGCTCAGCGCACCAGCGCGGCCACGGCGAACGCGGTCAGGGTGATGGCCGACTGCACCACCGTGTACAGGCACAGGCCCAGCGCGCCGCGCAGCACGGACTTCCACCACGGGTAGCCGGCGAAGAACTGCGCCAGCGAGAACAGCTGGAAGGCGATCGCGCAGGACATCGCCCAGCCCGTCGCGCCCGGGATCCAGCGCTGCAACAGCAGCCCGGCGATCCAGAACATGAAGGCCTGCACGGTGACGAAGGTGCTGATCACCAGCCACTCGGGATAGTTGAGGCCACCGACGCGGTGGAACGCGACCCGGAGGGCCAGCGCTTCCACCGGCAGCAACAGCAGGGTGATGGCCGCGAAGTGGCGGTTCGCCCAGGCCTGCACCGCCCTCGCCGAATCCTGCGCCGCGAGCACCGAATCCGGATCCGGATTGCCGGACATTTCGACGCCCGCGAGCACGGCCGAGCCGATGACGTCGCCGCCGGCGGCGACGCGCCCTACGAGCACGACCGCCGCGGCCCCCAGCAGCAGCAACGGCAACGGCCTGACCTGGCGCGCGCGCCGGCCCTCGATGTAATCGCGCATCAGCCGCCCGGGACGCAGCAGCAGGTTGCGCAGCGAATAGCCCAGCCCCCGCTCGAGGTTCAGGACCCCATGGCGGACCTGCTCGGCCAGGTAGGTCCAGTCGATGCGGCGTGCCGTCGCCGGCTGGCCGCAGCCTGGACAGAAGTTGCGCACGGGCCCGCCCAGGGCACGTCCGCACTCCACGCACTGCACTGCATCCGACATCTGCGTCTCCCCGCGCACTGGCCGGGCATCATACCTGCCGCTGCAGGCAGGGCCGCGACACGCCCGCCCGGCCCGGCTCGGGCCTGCACGCATCCGGGAAATCCGCGCCCGCTAGCGGTCCGGCTGCAGCCCGTGCGCGGCGGCGCCCGCCGCCAGGTGTCCGCGGCCGTAGAACAGGATCAGCAGCGGCGAGGACATCAGCGTGGTGATCAGGGTCATCGCGAACAGCAGGGTGAACAGCTCCGGCCCGATCAGGCCCGCATCGAAACCGATCCTGATCACGATCAGCTCCATGAGCCCGCGCGCGTTCATCAGCGAACCCACCGCCAGGCTGTCGCGCCAGCCGTAGCCACTGAGCCTGGCGCCGGCGGCGCAGCCGATGATCTTGCCGGCCACCGCCACCAGCAGGATAAGCGCCAGCGCGCCGAGGCCGGCGCCGGCGAAGGCCTGGCTGGTGGTGTTCTGCCCGGCCAGCGCGAACACCACCGGCATCAGCAGCAGCACCGCCATCGGCTCGATCCGGCGGACCAGGTAGTGCAGCAGCCATTCCTCGCGCGGCAGGCACAGGCCGAACAGGAACGCGCCCAGCACCGCATGCAGCCCGACCCACTCCGCCGCCGCCGCGCAGGCCAGCACGCCGACCAGCAGCCACACCATCACCCACGGCGGCGGCTCAGCGGTGCCCGGGTGCGGACGCAGCAGGCGCGCATACAGCGGCTTCAGCAGCACGAACACGACCGCGACCAGCGCCATGCCGCCGCCGATCGCCAGCACCACGCTGTCGCCGGAGCCGCCCCCCGACAGCGCCAGCACCAGGGCGAGGAAGATCCACACGCAGGCGTCGTCGATGACTGCGGCGCTAAGCGCCAGCCGGCCCGGCGTGCTCCGCGCCAGGCCGCGGTCCCTGAGGATCCGGGCCAGCACCGGAAACGCGGTCACCGACATCACCGCCGCGATGAACAGCGCGAACGGCCAGTAGCCCACCCCGTCGGGGGCCATCCGCCGGTACAGCCACGGCGCCAGCGCCAGGCCCAGCAGCAGCGGGAAGGCGATGCCCAGCACGCCGATCGACACCGCCGCGCGCACCTGGCGGCGATCGCCGTCCGGCGTGCGCAGTTCGGCGCCGACGATGAACATGAAGAACGCCACGCCGATCGTGCCCAGACCCGAAAGCGCCGGCAGCGATCCGGCCGAGAACAGCAGCGCATGCCCCGAGGGCAGCAGCGTGCCGAACACCATCGGTCCCAGCAGCAGGCCCGCCGCCATCTCGCCGATCACCGGCGGCTGGCCGAACCGGCGCAGCACCCACCCGCACAGCCGCGCCAGCGCCAGGATGGTGACCAGCTGCAGCAACAGCACGGTGGTGGGATTCATGCAGCCCTCTTCGCAGGAACCGGATCTCGACAACCGCACTCGCGGCATGGCGCGGTTCCGGCGAACGGAACCGGACCGTGCCGGCCAGCGGATATTGGCACGACGCGAAGCGGATGTGCCGGGTCTGCAATCACGCGTACGACGGCGCTCCAGCGAGCCCGAAGGTTTCGCCGGAAAGTGCATGCGGAGAGGAGAAGCGGCCGGGCGCCTGCGGGGGCAGCGATGGCCTCGACGCACGGCGCGGCGCGTCGGCTCCGGTCCCGGCAGCCTTGCGCTACCGGGACCGGCTGAACGGCTCAGTCGGCGTAAGGCGAACGCACCGGCTGCGGCTGCCGGCCGAGGTTGGCGCCGAAGCGGTCGAGCAGGAAGCGCAGGTACAGGTTGGTGCCGTACTGGCGGTAGTCGCGGGCGTTGTTCAGGTCCACCCGGCCGCCCAGGAACAGCTGGCGCGAAAGCTGCCACTCGGCCGCGGCGCTGAGGTTGTACGACAGGCCGGTATGGCTCTGCGCCGCGTACACCGGTTCGACGTACTCCGGCACCAGGCCCAGCAGCGCGGCGATGGATGCCGCGTCGTAGGCGGCCTGCTGCAGCTGCGGGTCGTCCGGGAAGTACGGCGCCGCGTCGACCTTGAAGTGCTGCACGCCGACGCTGGCGTCGACCTGCCAGGCCACCGTGCGCGCACCGTTGCGGCCGTTCCAGTGCACCGGGAAGCCGACGTCGATGTACTCCTGCGGGCTGAAGTAGCCGCCGTGGCCGAAGGTGAAGCGGCTGAGGTTGCGGTCGTAGCGCATCGCGGTCAGGTTCAGGCCCGCGGTCAGCGACTGGTTGTCGCGTTCGAGCGCGTGCACGTACACGCCCAGGCCCAGTTCCTGGCGGTCGTTGTCGGCGACGTTCTCGCCCTCCAGGCGATGCGCGGAGATGTTCGCGTAGCCGCCGACCTGGCCGTTGTCGATGGTCGCGTCCAGGCGCGCGCCGGTGGCGGTCACCCCGCCCCAGGCCAGGCCGGTGCGCGGATCCTCGACGCCGGCGAAGGACAGCAGGCTGTCGGTCACCGGACGGCGCGAAGCCTCCACCGACCAGGTCAGGCTGTCGCCGGCGCGGCCCTGGTAGCCGATGCCGCCGACCACCTGCGAATCGCCGAAGCCCAGCGGGGTGCTGCCGATGTCGGCGTGGAAGCCACCCTGCTCGTAGCCCACCGACACGCCGACGCCGGCGGCATCCTGGCTGCCCACCGGCCGCGCGCCGGCGGCATTGGCCACCATCGCGCGCAGGGTGTCATGGAACTGCACCGGCGTCTGGCCTGCGGCGCTGCCGGAGGCCAGCGCCTTCAGCCGCGCCTGCTCCTCGCCGTTCAACGCGCGGGCAAGCGTGGTATTGCCGAGCAGCTGCGCGGCGATGTCGCCGATCGCCATGCCGCCCAGGTCGCGCGAGAGGATGAAGGCCGGCAACGGATCGGCGTACAGCGCCTCCATCGCCTGGGCACGCCGCTCGGCCGCACTGAGGCTGCCATCGGTCTGGTTGAACAGCTCGAAGTAGCGGCCGCTCTGCATCGCATTCTCGTAGATCAGCTCGCGCGTGGCGGTGCTGTCGCCGCGGGTCAGCAGGACGCGGTAGATCGACGAATCCAGCAGCGCGTCGACCGGCGCGCTGTCGGCGGCCAGCGCGCCGGCGAGCGCGGCTTCCGGACCGGCGCCGAAGCGGCTGGCCTGGTTGTAGTCCGTGCCGACTTCGCCCGCATCGAGGATGGTCGGGGTGACGGCGACGCGCACCTTGCCGTCGCCGACGGCGAAGCGGCCTTCCAGCGGCACCTCGAGGTCGTCGAGGCGGCCGAGGCCGGCCTCGCCGTCGCGGCTGCGATACGACGCACCCACGCCGAGGCTGCTGCTGGTCTCGCCGCGCAGTTCGCGCAGCTCGTCGACCAGGCTTGGCGCCGCGCCGGCGGTGGATTGCGGCAACGCTGCCGGCACCGGGGCGGCCACCACGTCGCGACGGCCACGCTGCGGCGGCGGCAGCGCGGTCGCGGCCATGGCCGGCGCGCTGGCGCTGACCGGCGCCGGCAGGCCGTCCGCATCCAGCGACACGCCCGCCGCGGGAAGCGCGGCCGGCGCCATCGCGGCCGCGCCGCCGTAAGCCATGGGCGCGGAGTGCGTGGCCACCGCCGGCAACGGCAGGCCGTCGCCGCGGAACCCGGCATCGCGCACGCCCGTGCCGTTGATGCCGGCGAACGGATTGAATGCACGCCCGCCGCTGCCGGCGAACGCGCTGGACGCGGCCGGGTAGCCGATGTCCTGCTGTCCGGCGCCGCGCGCCTGCGCCGCGAGCGCCGCGCGGAAATAGGTCTCGGCCTTGCGGTTCTTGCCGGCGGCGCGATAGACGCGGCCGGCCGCGGCCAGCACCTGTGGCGACTGCGGCGCCTGCGCCAGCGCCTGCTGCAGGTAGGTCTCCGCAGTGGACAGGTCGCGCATCGCCGCCGCGGCACCGGCCGCCGCGACCAGCGCATCGGTGTCGCCCGGCGCCAGCTGCAGCTGCTGCCGGTACAGCGCCAGCGCCTGTCCATGGTCGCCGGCCGCCTCGTACAGGCGCGCCAGCGCGGCGATCGCGCGCGGATCCTGCGGCTGGCTGGCCAGCACCGGCGCCAGCGCCTCGTACGCGCCCTCGAGGTTGCCGAGCTCGCGCAGCGCGTCGACCTGGCGCATCACGTAGCCGGTGCGCAGGTCCTGGTAGCGCTTGGCCTGCGCCGCGGACATCGGTTCGTCGCGCAGCTGCCGCAGCATCGCCGAGGCTTCCACGTCCTGGCCGGCGCGCAGCAGCACCGAGGCGTACTGCAGGCGGGCCTCGAGTCCCGCTTCCGGCCCCTGGACCAGGCGCTGGGCCAACACGAGCGCGCGCTGCTGGCTGCCGATATCCGCGTAGGCGCCGGCCAGCGCGGCGGCCGTGGCCGGACGTTCCAGGCGTTCGCCCAGCGCCGATTCGACCCGCGCCAGCAGCAGCTGCGCTTCGCCGCTGCGACCCTGGGCCATCAGCGAGCGCGCCTGCGCGGCCTGCAGCTCGATCCAGGCCGCATCGTGCAGCGCGGTGATTTCGGCATCGCGCGCGGCGGCGGGGATCTTCTCGAGGTTGGCGTACACCGTCGTCCAGTCGCCCTGGTCCTGGGCGAACAGCGCGCGTGCGTGCAGCACCTGCGGCGTTTCTTCCTGCGCGAGCAGGCCGTCCATGATCCCGCGCGCCTGGTCGGGGCGGCCGGCGCGCTGGTACAGGCGCGCCAGTTCCAGGCGCAGCCACGGATCGCGCGGCTGCGCCAGCAGCGCATCCTCCAGTTCGATCCGGGCCACCTCGGTCTCGCCGGCGGCCAGCGCCTGCTGCGCACGGGCGCGCGCGGCGCTGGCACGCAGGGTGGCGGCACCACCGGCCTTCTCCTGCTGCTCGGGCGTCAGCCGCGCGAACAGCGCCGCGGCTTCGGCGGCGCGGCCCTGGCGCGCGTACAGCGCGGCCAGGCCCTGCAGCGCGCCGGCGTTGCCGGCGTCCAGTTCCAGCGCCTTGCGGTAGTTGCGCTCGGCCGCGGCCGGATCGCTGCCGTCCTGCAGGCCGGCCAGCACGATGTAGCCGGCGGCTTCGCGCGGCTTCAGCCGCACCGCTTCCTCGACCCGGGCCAGCGCATCGGCGCCGCCGCTGCCGCCACGCACCTCCTGCAGGGTCTGCCAGTAGCGCGCGGTATCCGCCGCCGCGCGCCACTTCGAATTCGCGGCGGCGGCCTTGCGCAGCAGCTCGCCGGCCTCGGCGAAGCGCTGCTGCTGCAGGCGCACCGAACCCAGGCCGCCGAGCGCTTCGGCATCGCCGGGACGCGCGCGCAGCACCTGGGCGAAGCGCGCCTCGGCGGTTTCGACCTTGCCTGCATCCAGCGCGGCGAAACCTTCGCCGAGCAGGCGCCGGTTGGGGTCCTCCTGCACGGCAGCCGCCGCGGCGCGTTCGCGCAGCTGTGCCTGCTTTGCTGCGACCTCGCGGTCGTTGGGCTGCTTCTCGAGGAAGGCCTGGAACAGAGGTTCGTCGGCGCGGCTGGCATTGAGCCACAGCAGCGCCTGGCGCCATGCGGCACGCGCCGGGCCGCCGACCTGCGGATGCGCCGACAGCGCCTGCAGCTTGGCGATGCCTTCGCGGCGGCCGGGTTCGCGGTAGGTCAGCACCTGGGCCAGGGCCAGCGCCACCGAGGGTTCGCTGCGCCGGGCGGCGAGCTGGCGCAGGCCGTCGCGCGCGCGCTCCCAGCCGTCCGGAGTACCGGCCAGCACCTGGTAGTACTCCAGCGCCACGTCGTCCGACGGCCCGGCCTTGCCGAACACCTGGTCGTAGGCGGCCACCGCCTCGGCGTAGCGGCCCGCCGCTGCAGCGCGGCGCGCGGCCTGCAGCGGGCTGGTGCCGCCGCCACCGCCGAGAGCGGCGCGCAGGCGCGCTGTCTGCGGCGCATCGGGATGGGCGCCCTGCAGCTGCTGCAGGCGGCGCTGCGCTTCGTCGCGGCGGCCCTGGTTGAGGTCGATCAGGCCCAGGCCGAGCAGCGCGTCCGGCTGCTTCGGATCAGCGGCCAGCAGCTTGCGCCAGGCATCGGCGGCAAGGTCCTCGCGGCCCTGGTCGAGCCAGTAGTTGCCCTGGTTGACCAGCTGCTGGGTGGCCGAGCCCTGGGCCAGGGCCGGCGCGGTGAGGACGGACAGGCCGACCAGGCAGATCGGCTTCAGCGACTTGCGGAACATTGGGTACTCCAGGCGGGCAACAGCCGCCCGTCAGCGGAAAAGCGGAAACGGCCGTCCAGCCAGCCCTTGCCGAACAGGACCAGGCAGCGGTCGTAGTACGGCAGGGCATCGGCGGCGGCACCGGATGCAGGAACGAGCCGGGCCTGCGCGCGCAGCTGCGCGGTGGCGCCCAGGGCGGAGAGGTAAGGCAGCAGTGCGGCGGCGAAACCCGGCGGCGGCGTGCCGTGGCCGACGCCGTTGCGCGTGTCGATCTTCTCGGCGAACGCGCCCTGCGCGCGCAGCATGCCCAGCGGGCCGGACAGCGCCTGCAGCAGGCGCGCGCGCAGCGGATCGGCGGCGTCGGCCATGCCGGCCCACAGGTAGGTGCGGATCGCGTCGTAGCTGCCGCTGGCGCCCTTCTCCGGGTCGGCCACGAAGGCGCGCCCGTTCCAGGCGATCCAGTCCGGGGCGAAGCCGGCCGGCGAGGCCAGCCGCTGCAGCTCCACGCCGCGCTCGGCGACGCGCGCCCACGGGCCCTTCGGCTCGAGCGCGGCGAAACGGCGCAGCACGAACAGCGGCAGGTAGCAGGGATTGAGGATCCAGCGGTCCTTGCGCACGAAGCCCTGCGTGCCCGGCAGCAGCATCGGCCCGAAACCGGGCAGCTCGGCGACCTCGGCGGTGCGCATCAGCGCCAGGATCTGCCGCGCGGCCTCGACGAAGCCGGGACGCTTCCACAGCCGCCCCGCCTCGGCCAGCGCATAGGCGATCCACAGCTCGCCGTCGGCGGCGGAGTTGCCATCGAGCACGCGCCAGCTGCCATCGCCGGCCTGGCCCCACAGCCACGCTGGCAGGTTGAGGTCGGCGCGGCCGCCGCAGAGGTTGCGGCGGGTCCAGGCCAGGATCCGTTCGAACAGGATGGCGTCGTTGTCGACCAGGGCGAAGAACAGCCCGTAGGACTGGCCTTCGGAGGTGCTGCGCAGGTCGCGGTTGGCGAAGTCGACGACGCGGCCGTCGCGCTCGACGTGTCTGCGCACGAACGCACGCCATTCCGGCCATTCGCCGCAACCGGCCGCGCGCGCCGGCGCCGGCAACGCGGCCACGGCCGCGCCGCCCAGCAGGGCGGCCAGCAGCTCGCGGCGCTGGAACAGGTACCGCTCCACCTCAGTTCCCGACCGACAGCCGTCGACGCGCGCGCCAGCGCAGCAGCCAGCGCGCGATCAGGGCCAGCAGCAGCGCCACCGCCACCAGCAGCACGCCCAGCCATACCGGGCTGTGGCCGAAGAACCACTGCGCCGCCACCAGCGGCGGCAGCCGGCCGACGTGGTAGGTCTGGTTGCCCTGCAGGCTCAGCAGCTTCTCGCCCTGCAGCAGGACCACGCTGCCCTGGAACTTCGCCAGCAAGGCCGGATCGAACCAGGCCTGGAACAGCCGGCCGACCTGGCCCGGGTCGTCGGCCAGCACCGCGACCACGCTGCGGCCTTCGCGCAGCGGCGATTCGAAGCCCATCAGCACCACGTCGCCCGGCCCCGGACGCACCGTCACCTCGGCAGTGGTCGGCAGGTCGGTGCGGCGGCCGTCGGGCGAGAAGAACGCCGGCAGCTTCCCGTACGCCCAGTCGCTGAGGCGGAAGCGCCGGCCCTCGGCGCCCTCGCCGATCGGCAGGTGTCCGGCCCAGCGCTCGAACAGCGGCTGGGTGCGGCGCGAGCCGAGCACCAGCAGGTCGCGGTCGGCGAACTCCTCGACCTGGGTCGCGCCGATCACCTGGTTGCGCAGCGCGGGGTAGCCGCTGGCCGCACCCAGGCGGCCGAACAGGGTCAGCGCATTGCCGATGTCGTCGGCGCCGGCGTTGTCCGGCATCACCAGCGCGGTCTCGGCCAGGTCGGCCATCCGCGTGAACGGGAAGCCCGCGTTGCCGAACGCCGCCAGGTTGGGCATGGCGATGAAGTGGTGGAAGCCGCTGAGGTCCAGGGTCGAGTCGTCGTCGATCGCCGCCGATACGTCCGGGAAGGTGTTCTTGCACGCCCCGGCCTGCGGGCGGTCGAAGAAGAAGTGGAAGCGCAGCTGGCTGTTGGCCGAGAACGGCCCGGTCGGCAGCACCAGCGGCTGCCGGATCGGCATCCTGCCGCGCGGCTTGAGCCGGTGCAGCGCCTGCCGCGACAGCGAGCTGTCGTAGACGGTGCCGTTGAGCGGCAGCGTGGTGACGAAGGCGTCGTTGATGCTGACGTTCAGCGCCGACTTGTCCGCGCCTTCCGGCAGCGTGTAACGGTAGTTGAGCTGCAGCGGGATGCCTTCCTTGCGCCACACGAACAGGTCCGGCGGCAGCTGCAGGCCGATCCGCACCAGATCCGGGTGGTAGCCGGCGACGTTGAGTTCGGACGTGTCCGCGACTAGCTCGGCGAAGCGCACCGGGCGATCGGACGGCACCCAGTTCGGCGCGTCGTACGGCTTGCGCGGTTCGGCGTCCTTGAAGCCGTCGATGGTGGCGACGCTGCCGGACAGCGGCGTGCCCAGGGCCAGAGCGCTGGCGGCCACGCGCAGTTCCTCCTCGTCGCGGCCCAGCACCAGCAGCAGCTTGCCGTGCGGATCGTTGGGGTTGGCGACCACCGCCACGGTCGGCCCGCGCAGTTCGGGGAACTGCAGCCCGGCCGGCGGATTGCGCCCGGTGGCGACGACCACCGCGCTGCCTTCCAGCGGCAGCGCGTCGAGGAGCGCCGGGAAGCGCGCGCCACGGTAGCCGGCCAGCGCACCGAACCAGGACGAGACGATGCCCGCCGACTGCAGCACCGGATGCGCCGGACGGCCGGCGAACACGAACGGCAGGACCAGCCGGCCGGTGTCGCGCGGGTCGAAGAACGGCACCGGCAGCAGCGACAGGTCGTCGGTCAGCGGCAGCGGCGCCCAACCCAGCTCCAGGTAGCTGGAGCGGTCGATGTTCGCCCACAGGCTGGTGTGGTCCGGGTCCTCGCAGTCACGGGTGTAGTGGCCGATCAGCTGCAGGTTGAGCCGGTTGTAGTTGGTGACCAGGCGCGGATCGATGTCGATGTCGCGCTCCAGCTCGCGGCCGGCGTCTTCCGCCGGCACCGGCACGGTGGCGACGGTGACGCCGTTGACCGTCACCTTCAGGTGCGACAGGTCCGGCAGCAGCGCCGGCGAATAGCTGTACTTCAGGTGCAGGCTGGCGCGCTGCACGACCTGGTCGCTGCGCACCGAGAACGGCACGCCGGCCGTGCCCTGGATGCCGCGCAGGGTGATCTCGTAGTCGATGCCCAGGTCCTTGAGCGTGGCGCGCGACTGCCGCATCGGCAGCGTCGTCGCCGGGGCGTCCGCCACGAAGGCCTGCGGCGGCGCCATCGGCGCCTGCGCGTGGGCCAGGCCGGACAGGAAGGTGAGCGCGAAGACGGCCAGGGCTGGGAGGCGCATGCGTGGACCGGAATGGGGGGACGGGAGGAACGGACGGCGGAAGTTCATGTCGGGTCTTCGGCGCGGCGGCCGGAACGGTAGCCCTGGCGGCTGCTGTTCCAGACGTGGGCGGCCAGGCGCTGGAAACCGCGGGTGCTGGCCTGCAGGACCTCCACTACCGAGCGGCGGAAGGTGTCCGGCTCGTGGCGGTCCCACAGCGTCACCCACAGGTCGGCGCGGGCGAAGGTGGTGGCCACCAGCCAGCGCTCCTGCTCGAGCGTCATCGGCCGGAATTCCAGGCTGATCCCGAGCGCCTCGCGGTCCTGGCGCACTTCCGCCGGCAGGCGCCTGCGCAGGCCGGCGAGGACCAGCTCGATCTCCACCGGCTCGCCCGGCTGGATGGGACGCGGCTCGGCCAGGCACACGGCCATGCCGCCGGTGGAAAAGTCCTTGGTGGTGCAGGCCAGCGCCTGGCCGTCGGCCAGGTACAGCGTTGCCGGGACCTGCAGCGGCACGCGGTGGGCGCGGCGGATCTGGCGCTGCTCGCTGGAGGTGGCGATGGTCGCGCCGAGGATGATCATGTTGTAGACCGTCCAGCCGAGGTTGAGCCAGATGGTCTGCACCTCGCCGGCGCCGTCGGCGGTCAGCAGGCGGATCGCGCCGGCGGCGACGCCGGCCAGGTTCAGCGCCAGCAGCGCCAGGTACGGCTTGGCGATCTGCGCGTCGAAGTACGCGCGCTCGACCAGGCCACCCTTGGCGGTGACGTTGAACTTGCCCAGCTTCGGGTTGATCACCGCCATCAGGGTCGGGCGCAGGATGTACCAGGCCAGGGTGGTCTCGTAGACCTCGTTCCACAGCAGGTGGCGGTGCCGGCCCTGCACGCGCAGGTTGGTGACCATCGACTGGGCGATGTGCGGCAGCGCGTAGGCCATGATCATCAGCGCCGAGGCGTGGATCACGTGCGCGCCGAAGAACAGGAAGGCCAGCGGCGCGGTCAGGAAGATGATCCGCGGCAGCCCGTAGAAGAAGTGCAGCATCGCGTTCGTGTAGCAGATGCGCTGCACCAGGCGCAGGCCGCGCGCGAACATCGGGTTGTCCACGCGGAAGATCTGCGCCATCCCGCGTGCCCAGCGGATGCGCTGGCCGACGTGCGCCGACAGGCTCTCGGTGGCGAGGCCGGCGGCCTGCGGGATGGGGATGTAGGCGCTGTGGTAGCCGTTGCGGTGCAGGCGCAGCGCGGTGTGCGCGTCCTCGGTCACCGTCTCCACGGCCACGCCGCCGACCTGCTCCAGCGGTTCGCGGCGGATCACCGCGCAGGAGCCGCAGAAGAAGGTGGCGTCCCAGACGTCGTTGCCGTCCTGCAGCAGGCCGTAGAACAGCTTGCCCTCGTTGGGCACCTTGCCGAAGGTGCCGAGGTTGCGTTCGAACGGGTCCGGCGAGAAGAAGTAGTGCGGGGTCTGCACCACCGCCAGCTTCGGGTCGCGCAGGAACCAGCCCATCGACACCTGCAGGAACGAGCGTGCCGGGATGTGGTCGCAGTCGAAGATGGCGACGAACTCGCCGCTGGTCTTCTTCAGCGCGGCGTTGATGTTGCCGGCCTTGGCGTGGTTGTTGTTGGTGCGGGTGATGTAGTGCACGCCGACCTGCTCGCAGAACTCGCGGAACTCCTCGCGGCGGCCGTCGTCGAGCACGTGGATGTTGAGCCTGTCGGCCGGCCAGTCCAGCACGGTGGCGGCCAGCACGGTGGTGCGCACCACCGACAGCGGCTCGTTGTAGGTGGGGATGAACACGTCCACCGTCGGCCACTGCGACTGGTCCGCCGGCAGCGGCAGCGGCTTGCGGTTCAGCGGCCAGGCCACCTGGAAGTAGCCCAGCACCAGGATCAGGTAGGCGTAGACCTCGGCCAGGACCAGGCCCAGGCCGAGGGTGAGGTCGACGAAGCTGCTCCAGCCCATGGTCTCGGTCAGGCGCCACCACATGTAGCGGGTGGACATGGCCAGGGACAGGCCCATCATCGCCAGCACCGCCAGGCGGCTGCCGTTGCGGCGAAGGAACAGCGCGGCGATGAATACCACCGCCGAGAACACCAGCTGCGGGCCGGCCGCCAGCGGCACGGTGGCCACGAACGCCAGCACCGGCAGGGCGATCGCCCACAGCACGACGCGGGCGATCCAGGCGCCTCGCGCCTGGCCCTGCGGGCCCCGTTGCGGTTCCATCGATACTCCTTCACCGGCCGCGCGGGCGACCGGTCGCGTTCTCATCGGGAATGGGGGGCTGCCGCCGGCCCGATGCTCCGGCGTCGCGCAACCCCGGGATTGCGATCAGCGGAACAGGCGGCGCAACGGGCTTTCCTCGCCGCCGGACTCGCTCCGTCCGCCTTCGGCCAGGCGCTGGAACAGCTGCTCCAGCGGGGTCCTGGTGGGCTTGGCCGCCGCGCCCCGCGCCGGATCGATCCGGACCACGGTGCCGCGCAGCGGCGCCGGGCCGGCGATGGTCGCGCGGGTGGCGGCCGGCTCGGCCAGCATCACCAGGAGGGTGCCGGTCGACGGCGCCTGCATGGCGGCGGTGGCCGGGGCCTGTACGGCCTCGGCGGCCGGCACCTCGGCCGCGGATTCGACCGGTTCGGCGGCCGCCGCGGCCTCGGGCACGGCGGAGGTCGGCGCAGCCGGGGCGGCCGGGGCCTTCAGCGCGGCCAGGGAGAACGCCTGGTAGCCGACGGGCGCGTCACCCTCCACGCCCACCTTGGCGAACAGGCCGGCTACATCGTCGAGTGGAACGCCGGCCTGGGACTTGCTGTTGCTCATCAATGGGACCTGCTCACGACACACGACACAGAAGGAAAGTGGCCACGTCCGGGGATTCGGTCGCGCCGGTGCTGACGTCCAGGCGCGCGGACATGCCGGCGGCCCGGAACCATTCGCGGTAGACCCCCTCCAGGAAGCCCGTGGCCAGCGACGTCTGTCCCAGCACCGCGGCCAGCGGCGAGGCGACGTGGCGGATCACCACCTGGTCCGGCTGCTCCTCGAACACGATGAAACCCCAGTCCAGCGAGGACCAGAGGGCATCGACATGGGCCTGGAGTTCCTGGAGGGTGGCTGCCTTCGGCAGCGGGTGGGCCTGGGCGAAGCGGCGACCGATGCGGGCCATCAGCCGCGCCTGGTCGTCCTCGTCCAGCCCTTGTGCCACCTCTTCCGCCAGTGCACGGAGGAATCCGCGCCACTGCGGCGAACAGGACTGCGAGCGGTAGTAGTCCAGCGTGTTGTTCAGATTCATGAATCCAAGTACAGCCCGAGCGCCTCCCGCCGGCGACCGAAATGCGGTCCCGGGCCCGTCCTTGGGTGGCGAAGCCTTAAGAATATGAGAAATCCGTCTCAAAATTCCAGTAACGGCTGTTCACGGACCCCCGTGATGCCGGTCGACGCCCCTGGCCGGAGGACGGATGCCCGCCTCCCCCTGCCACGGATTGCCTCGCATGCAGGCTAGCAATCCCCTATCGGGGAATCCTTGATCCTGCTCAATGGGCCCTGCCCGGCTGGCGCGGCCCGGGCGTCGAGGGATCGCCGCCCGGGCGGGCAGCGGCGTCAGGGAAACACGTCGATGAATGTGTTGATCGACAGCCGTCCGTTGCGCGGGTCCGGCGGCGGCACGCGGCTGTTGTCGATGGTCGCCGAGTGCAGGGAGTTGCGCCGGTACACCAGCATCCGGTTGTAGACGCCATCGACCTTGTCGATGCGCTCGAACAGCGGCGTGTCCTCGCCGATGTAGCCCGGGCCCGGGGCGTCCGGGCCCAGGCTCTCCGTCTGCAGCCGGGTGAAGTAGGCCAGTTCCCGGTCCTCGTCCACGCACTCGTAGCCGGTACTGCGGTGGCGGTAGAACGCCGTGCCGCCCCAGCCCTCGTGGAACAGGTAGTGCACCGTCGCCAGGCCGCGCCCGGTGGCCGAGTCGATGTGCGGGATCCGCTGCAGGAACACCAGCTTCTCCGGCGGCTGGGTCACCAGCGAGTAGTGGCACATCGGGAAGGCCAGCCGCGCCTGCGGCGGCAACCCGAACACCTCGCCCATCAGCGGCCGCAGCAGCTTCTCGAGGAAGGCCTCGTACGACAGCGGCGCGCGCATGCGGATCCCGGGGAACATGGCCCCCTGCGGGGTGAAGTGGCCGCGCTCGGCCTTGCGCACGAGTCTGTCGGGATCGGCCACCAGCTGGTCGATGACCAGCAGCGGCGCGCCCTCGGCGCCGATCCGCCGTACCTGGAGCTGCATTCCGGGATGCGCCTCGATCAGCATCGGCGCATCACCGGACCAGGCCGCCGCCGAGGCCGGCGATCCTGCCGGTCACCTGCGCGTGCTGCCGGGCGCGTGCGTACATCTCCTCCCAGGCCGAGGGCGGCGCCTTGCAGTAGCTCGCGATGAACTGCTCCTGGCTGGGCATGGCCGCCACGGCGGCTTCGATCGGCCTGCGCACGCCCTCGAGCAGGCGCTTGAGGTCGGCGTCCGACAGCGCGCGGGTCAGCGGATGGTGGCTGCGCGGGATCACGCCCTGGCCGAGCATGCAGTGGGTCCAGGAGTCGAGGCGGAACAGTTCGTCTTCCCCCTGCCACGCGTAGCCGGTCTCGCGGAACACCTGGATGCGCTCGCCCAGGCCGGGTGGCAGTTCCATTTCGCGGCACTGCTTCCACAGCGGCTCGTCGCGCTGGTTGAGGTGGTAATGCATCACGACGAAATCGCGGACGTGCTCCAGCTCCTGGCGACTGACCTCGTTGAAGCGGTCCACCGCCGCCTGGCTGATGCCCTCGGAGGGGAAGAACTGCACCAGGCGGGTGACCGCGCTCAGGGTCAGGTGGATGCTGGTGGACTCCAGCGGTTCGATGAAGCCGCTCGCCAGCCCGAGCGCGATCACGTTCTTGTTCCAGGCCTTGCGCCGGCGACCGGTGCGGAACGGGATGATCCACGGGTCACGCAGCGGCTTGGCCGGGTTCTCGGCGAGCAGTTTGGCGGTCGCCTCGTCGTCGGACATGTGCGCATCGGAAAACACGATGCCGCACCCGATCCGGTGCTGGAGCGAGATCTTCCAGTGCCAGCCGGCCTCGTGCGCGATCGCGCGCGTGTACGGCACCGGCGGCCCGTCGGCTTCGGTCTGCAGGGCCACCGCGCGGTTGCTTGGCAGCCAGTGGTTCCAGTCCTCGTAGCCGGTGTGCAGCGCCTGCTCGCTCAGCACCGCGCGCGCGCCGGTGCAGTCGATGAACAGGTCGCCCTCGATGACCTGCCCATCCTCCAGCACCAGCGCCTGCACGTAGCCGCTGTCCGGATCCTGGCGCACCTGCGCGATCTTGCCCTCGATGCGCCTGAGCCCGCGGCCCTCGCACTTGACCCGCATGAACGCCGCATACAGCCCGGCGTCGAAGTGGTAGGCGTAGCTCACCTCGCGACGCTCCGCCGTGGCCGCCTTGGTCCAGCGCATCGACCACTGCTGGGCGTTCTGGCCGGCATCGAACAGGCCGAACCGGTCCTGGCGCGCGGCGACGGTTTCCAGGCAGTAGTCGCCCAGTTCGCTCTGCATGCCGCGGCGGCGGCTTTCCAGCCAGAACTGGTGGAAGTCGCACGACCAGGTGTTCACGCCGGTGGTGCCGAACGGATGGATGTAGCGCGAGCCCGGGCGGAGCCAGTTCTCGAACGAGATCGCCAGCTTGAAGCTGCCGGCGACCGAGCTGAGGAACTCGCGCTCGTCGATCTGCAGCAGGCGATGGAACGTGCGGATGGTCGGGATCGTGGACTCGCCCACGCCGACGGTGCCGACCTGCTCGGACTCCACCAGGGTGACGTCCAGCAGGTCGCGGAACTGGTGGGTCAGCGCGCACGCGGCCACCCATCCGGCGGTACCGCCGCCGGCGATGACGACCTTGCGGATCCTGTTGTTCTCCAAGACTCCCTCCCCTCTGCATTGCGTCGCCGCGTCGCGCGGCCCGTTCGTCCCGCCGGCGTCGCTTGCGCCGCCGGCCCCTGTCCCGCTCCGCGACCGCGCGTTGCCGCGCGGATCAGCGGTTGAGCTTGCCCATCAGCAGCGCGCGCATGCGGCGCGCGGTCATCTCGTCGAACGGCCCGAGGAAACCGCGCGCGGCCTCGGGCAGGTGCTCCCCGGCCCGTCCTGCCGGGCCGAACACGTAGTACTCGAACACTTCGCGCCAGGCCTGCTTCTCGTTTTCGGGCCGGTCGCGCAACGCCCAGATCGCGTGGTACAGCGCGTGCATCGGCGTGGGGATCCACGCCGGCATGCTCGCCCACCAGTAGTTCACCAGCACGGTTAACGGGTCCAGCCCCTGCACGTGGTGCCACCACATGCTCGGGATGAAGATCGCGTCGCCCGGCTCCAGCACCACGGTCTGGCCGACCGCCAGCGCCTCGCGGAAGCGCGGGAAGCGCTCCAGGTCCGGCGCATTGAAGTCGACGACGCTGACCGCCTGCCCGCCCGGCGTGGGTTCCAGCGGCCCCGGATACAGGTTGCCGATCTGGTCCGGCGGGAACACGGTGAAGCGGCGCCGGCCGACGGCGCAGCAGGCGATGTTGTTCGGCGCGTCGTAATGGCAGGAGGCGGTGACCCGGTTGCCGATCCAGATCGCCGGCGGCGCCTGCACGCCCTGCGCGGCGAAATCCAGGTCGTTGCCGGCGCGCAGGCCCGGCAGGCAGTAGTCGACCAGCAGCGAGGCGACGTAGTAGGTCGGCGGTCGTGGATCGTCCTGGTACCCGGCCAGCTCGTCCAGCACCTGGTCGAGGGTGCCGCGGCGGACCTCGCAGTTGAGCTCGGTGAAACCGGGCTTGTAGAACGGGCGCCCCGCGGTCTCCGGCTCGCCCCAGTTGTACTGCACCGGACGGCCGTTGTAGTGCGCGCGCAGCTCGTCCATCGCCGCCTGCGACGAACGCAGGCCCGCCTGGACCAGGGTCCAGTCGCGGGCCAGGCCCCGGAGCACGGTGGGCAGGTTGTCGCGCAGCAGCGTTTCCAGGGGCAGCGCATCCGGGCGGCAGCCCTCGATCACACGCACGCTTGCCAGCTGGTCGAACATCTCAGGCTGCCTGTTCCTGCCCGCCTTCCTGTTCGCGGATGCGACGCTGCTTCTCGGCGATCAGCCGGCGCATGTTGTACAGCGAGCTCAGCACCAGGTAGGCGCCTTCCAGCCAGCCGGAGCGGTGCAGGCCGTGCAGCGCCTCCGCGTCCAGCGCCGCCAGGCGCTCGCGGTCGATGCCGTACAGGCCGGTCAGCTTGACCTGGTGGCTGTCGTCGAAGCGGATATCCAGGGTCACCGGCTGGATCAGCTGCAGCGCGTCGAGCGCGGCGTACATCTCGCGGCCGGCCTGCACGCCGTCGTTGATGCCGCGCAGCACGGCGATGACCCGGTCCAGGTACGGGGTGTTGCCGCCGTTGGCGGTGAACACCAGTTCGCCGTCCCCGCTCACGCGCGGGTTGTCGAGGTCGACGTGGACCACCGGCTCGGCACGCAGCTGGCCGTCGACCTGGCGTTCCTGGAAGCCGATCAGGAACGGCCCGCGCGCCACCGCGCCGGGCAGGTACGAAGCGCTCCAGCGGTCGCCTTCCAGGTACAGGTTCTCGCGCTGCTCGAAGCCCAGCAGGGCGACGGCGTGGAACCGGCCCTCGGGGTCCTTGCGGAAGAAGATCGGGTACTCGCGCTGCAGCTCCGCGAATTCGGTCGGGAAAGCCTCGACCATGCCCACGTCGTCGCCGAACTCGGCACCGAAGCGGATGGCCACGCGCAGGTCCTTGTGCGCGATGTTGTCGAGCAGTTCGTATCGGGCCATTTCGGCTCCATTGGATTCGTCGGCCCCGGAGGTGCCGGCCTGCCCGGGCCGCATGCAGGCCACGGCGCGACCATATCGGCAATCCCGCGGGGGCCGCAAGCTGCGCCGCGACGGCGCCGTTCCCCGGGTGAAAAAAGGGACCGCTGCAGGGCAGCGGTCCCTCTGCTTCATTGCAACAAACGTACCTCTGGCATCGGTCAGAACGTGTAGCGCACGCCCACCATGTAACGCGGGGACTGGTCGACCAGTCGCACCATCTGGTTGTGCGAACGCGCGCTCCAGCGGACGTCCTCGCCGGTCAGGTTGATCGCCTCCAGCGACACGGTGAAGTTGTCGTTGAAGCTGTACGCCAGCGAGAAGTCGAACTGCTCGTACTCCTCGACGAAGTACGGGTTGCGGTTGTTGCCGTTCTGGTTGGCCGCCAGCAGGTACTCGTCGCGCCAGTTCCAGGCCAGACGCGCCGACCAGCCGTACTTCTCGAACATCAGCACGGCGTTGGCGGTGTCGCTCAGGCCGGTCAACGCGAACACGTTGGCGCCCGGGTCGGCCGCGCGGTCGATGCCGATGTCACCCTTCACGATGGTGTAGTTGGCGAGGATGCCGAAACCACTGTCACCGAAGAAGTACTGGCCGCCGATTTCCCAGCCGTGCAGGCGGGCCGAACGCTGGTTGATCGGGCGGTTGACGTCGAACTCGTATAGCGGGTCGGCATCGGTACCGAAGATGTCGAAGCGGCCCTCCATGTCCAGCGTCTGCGCGTTGCTGCCGTCGTAGGCGGCCAGGCCACCGGTGGCGGCCTCGTTGCGCAGCATCGCCAGCGCGGTGAACAGCGTGGTGTAGTTGCCCACGCAGCCCTCGGACGGGTCGTTGCCTGCCGCGGTGACCTGCGTCTGGCACTGCGCGCTGTTGAGGAACGCCAGCGCCGCCTGCGCGTCCGGACCGGAGGTCGGGTCGGTGATGCCGTACAGGTTCTCGCGGACCACCGTGTTGCCGACGAAGTTCTTGACGTCCTTGTTCCAGTACGTGACGCCGATGAAGCTCGACGGCGCGAAGTACCACTCCAGGCCGATGTCGATGTTGCGCGACTCAAGCGGCAGCAGCTGCGGGTTCTCGGCGGTGCCGGTACCGCGGAACTGCTCGCCGAACAGGATCGAGCCGCTCGGCGCGCCGGGGTTCGGGCCTGCGTACAGGTTGCCGTACGGGGCGCGGGCGATCGTCTTGCTGGCGGAGAAGCGGCCCTTCAGGTCGGCGGTGAAGTCGATGCTGAAGTCCAGGCTCGGCAGCAGGTAGTCGTACTTGTTCGTCTCGGAGAACGGCAGTTCCTCGTCCGTTCGGGCGATGACGAAGTCGTTGTTCGACATCCAGCGGATCGCGTTGGGCACCTGGATGAGCGAGGTGGAGGTCAGCTCGGTCTCCTCGTAGCGCAGGCCGATGACGGTGTAGGTCGGCATGCTGCCGAGCTGGCCGTCCTGCTCCCACTGGATGTAGACCGCGTTGGTCTTCTCCTCGATCTGGTTGTTGTTGTCGTACGTGGTGCGGACCCTGGAGCTGAGCGTGTCGCACTCCGGCCACACCGCCGGCGCGCTGCCGTTGGCGCAGGCCGCCTCGGCCCACTGGGCCAGCTGGCTGGCCTGGCCCCACCAGGCCCGGCGGCCGACGCCGGTCGGGAAGTCGTTGAACAGGCCGTTGAGGTTGTAGCTCTTGAGCAGGTCGACCATGCCCGGCACCTGGCCGGCGTCGAACACGCTCCAGTTGCCCAGGGTCATCAGGTGCGCATGGCCGTCGACGTTGAGGCGGCGCATGGTGGTCTTGGCGCTGTCGACGCCGAACTTGAAGCGGCCGTTGTCGAAGTCGAGCACGCCGTCGAGGCGTCCCTGCTTGACCTCGCTGTCCTGGCGCGTGGACCAGATGCGCAGGATCTGCGAGCCCAGCTGGTCGGGCGCGAAGTCCGGGTTGACCACGCCGTTGACGCCGGCCAGGGCGTCGCCCGTGGTCGGGAACAGCGTGCGCTGCATGATCGGCAGGCCGCCGTTGAACCAGTACTCCTGGGTCCACTGGTTGTTGAGGCGGTCCGGGGCCAGGCCGGCGAAGCTGAACGCGGTCGAGCTGCCGCCGGTGATCGGGTCGTTCGGCCGGCTCTCGTTCTTGGTCTGGTGGGCGTCGAAGGACAGGGTGAAGCGGTCGTTGACCTCCCAGTCGATGTTCAGGCCCAGCGAACCGAGCTTGTACTTCTGCTCCTCGCGCTGCTGCTCGAAGCCGAAGTCCTTGCCCGAACCGGCGATGTCGCGGATGTAGATCGGCGTGGCGACGTCGGGGTTGCCGTCGAAGGTCACGTGGCTGATGCTGTTCTGCAGCCACATGGTCTCTTCGCCGCGGTTCTGCGAGATCTCGTTGGTCGAGTAGGTGTAGTCCAGGGTGAAGGTGAACGCGTCGTTCGGGGCGAACTGCAGGATCGCCTGGCCGTTGATGCGCTCGCGCTCGAAGTCCTGGAAGGCGTAGCGCAGGTCGTTCGGCATGCTGTACAGCTGGCCGATCGCCGGCGCGTTCTCGATGACCACGCCCTGGCGGAAGCTCGAGTTGGTGCCGGTCCAGCGGGACACGTTCCAGCCGTTCTCGGTGGCCTGCACCGAACCGCCGTGGCGCTTCTGGTAGCTGGCGTTGACGCCGATGCCCCAGGTCTTGTCCGGGTTGGCATAGCTGAAGATGCCGGAGATTTCCGGGGTCGGGTCGCTGCCGAACACCTGCGACTGGTCGGACACCGCCTTGATGCCCGCGCTGGCCACGATGTCGCCGCCGGCGTGGTTGAACGGACGGTCGGTGAGGATGTCGATGGTGGCGCCGATGCCGCCGGTCGGGACGCTGGCGCGACCGGTCTTGTAGACGGTGACGCCGCTGATCGCCTCCGACGCCAGCTGGGCGAAGTTGAAGGCGCGCGTGCCGGAGCCGACGCCGCCGACCTCCAGGCCGCCGCCGCCGAAGCCGTCGGCACCCGGGACCTGGCGGCCGTTGAGGGTGACCATGTTGAAGCCGGGGCCGAAGCCGCGCGCGGTGACCGTCGCGCCTTCGCCGTCGCGGCGCTCGATCGAGATGCCGGTGACGCGCTGCAGCGACTCGGCCAGGTTGGTGTCCGGGAACTTGCCGATGTCCTCGGCGCTGATCGCGTCGACGATACCGGGGGTGTCACGCTTGATGTTCATCGCGTGGTCAAGGCTGCTGCGCATGCCCGTGACCGTGACGGTGTCCAGCGTGGTCGCGTCGTCCCGGGTCGCCGACTGCGCCGCCGGGGCGGACTGCTGCGGATCCTGGGCGAACGCCGGATTGATGATGATGACGCCGCCGACGATGGTGAACATCGCCTTCGACTTGAAGCGCTTCATCTTGGAAGTCATGGGTGCTGTCCTCAGCTGCTCGGGTGTTGGACGGCCAAGGGCACGTCGTCCTTGATCCACGACACGGCATGCGCCGGCGCGGTCGTTGACAGCGCGGGACACCGCAACCTGCAACTACTCATTTGCCTACCCTCCCCTTCTGCTGCTTCGATTTTTGTGGATGGCGCCCCGGCGGGGGCGTGGCAGGCCGCGGTGGGCCTGTACAACCTGGACCGGAAGTCCCTTGCTGTAGCCGGCGGGTCGGGGTTCCGCCGGTGAAACCGATCGAAACGGTGAAACACGACGAGGCCTCTGCGGCCTGTACGTCGTGGGCGGTGTTGCCACCCTTGATAGCGCTAACATCCTGAAGCGGGCCAAGGGATAGCACGCACGGTTCGGGGCTGTCACAGTGCAGCGCAGCACGAAATCCGTTGCGTAAGTAACGGATTTTCCAGCACGTAATGGGTGATCCCCTTAGTCATTCCCTGACGGCATTCCATACGTCGCCGTTTACGACTAAAGGCGTATTAAACGCCAGATCAATTGGCCCATTGGCACCATAGGTGTGCACAAAAAAAGATTTGGCCAGCGCTGTCGTGCGTAAAAGTTTCGTTCGGGCTGCTACCGGTTACCTTGCGTCCCGGCGTGTGCCGCAGCGCACGAATTGCGCCGGCGTTTAGCGGGATCGCAACATTTCGCAGGGCGCAGGCACGCCTGGCAGCGCCGCACACGCCTGCGCGCAACGCCTGCGACAGCGTTTTCCCGCGGGTTTTCAGCCCTTCTGCGCCGGCTCCGGCGTCTCGAACACCTGCCGCAGGTAGGCCAGGTAGCCCTCGTCGTCGACCATGGTCTTGCCGGGCGTGTCGCTGAGCTTGGCCACCGGCTGGCCGTTGCAGCGGACCATCTTCAGCACGATCTGCAGCGGCTTCGGGCCGAGGTCGTTGGTCAGGTTGGTGCCGACCCCGAAGGACATCCGGCAGCGGCCCTTGAAGTGGTGGTACAGCGCCATCACCCGCTCGATGTCCAGGCCGTCGCTGAACACCAGGGTCTTGGTCCGCGGGTCGACGCGGTTGGCCTGCAGGTGCGCGATCATCCGCTCGCCCCATTCGAACGGATCGCCCGAATCGTGGCGCATGCCGTCGAACAGCTTGCAGAAGTACAGGTCGAAGTCGCGCAGGAACGCCTCCAGCCCGATGGTGTCGGTCAGGGCGATGCCGAGGTCGCCGCGGTACTCGCGCGCCCAGGTCTCGAACGCCACCACCTGCGAATCGCGAAGGCGCGGGCCCAGCGCCTGGTGCGCCTGCAGCCACTCGTGGGCCATCGTGCCCTGCGGCACCAGCCCGTGCATGCGCGCGAAGTGCACGTTGGAGGTGCCGACGAACTGCGCGCCCAGCCCGGCGCGCAGGTGCGGCAGCAGCTCGCCCTGCCAGGCATGCGAATAGCGGCGGCGCGTGCCGAAGTCGGTGATCACGCAGTCCTCGTAGCCCACCGCCTCGCGCAGCAGCGCGGCCTTGGCGCGGACCCGGCGCAACCCTTCCTCGCGGTCCGGCGGTCCGAAGGTGCCGTGCATGTAGACCTCGCTGACGATCGCCAGCAGCGGCACCTCGAACAGGATCGTGTGCAGCCACGGCCCCTTCAGGCGCAGCTCGATGCCGCCGTTCTCCTCGGGGTTGGCGCGCAGCTGCACGTACTTGCGGTCGAAGTGGAACAGGCCGAGGAAGTCGACGAAGTCCGGCTTCATGAAGCGCAGGCTGCGCAGGTAGTCCAGCTCCTCCGGCTGCATGCGCAGCGTGCACAGCTCGTCGATGGCGTCGGAGATGCGGTCCAGGTACGGCACCAGGTCCACGCCGGTGCTGCGGCAGCGGAACAGGTATTCGACCTGCGCGCCGGGGTGCTGGTGCAGCACCGCCTGCATCATCGTGAACTTGTACAGGTCGGTGTCGAGCAGCGAGGGAATGATCGGCATGGGACGCTCCGGGGGAGTCAGCGCAGCAGCACGCGCGGCACGGTGGCGGCGAAGTGCGCCCAGATCGCGGCGAACACGGCCGCGCGTACGAACAGGCCGCGGCGCGGCGCCTCGAACCGGGAAAAGTAACGCCACAGGCCGCGGTGCTTGTGCCATTCGACGAACACCGGCCGCGAGCGGCTGGACACGCCGCGCACGTGGACCACGGACACGTCGTTGGCCACCGCGACGGTAGCGCCGGCCTGGCGCGCGCGCCGGCACAGGTCCAGGTCCTCGGCATGCAGGCGGTAGCCCTCGTCGAAGCCGCCGATGCGCTGGAACAGCGCGCGCGGCATCAGCATCAGCGCGCCGGAGACCGCGTCCACCGGCTGCACCGCCTGGCCGGGGTCGATCGCCACGTCCAGCTTCGCCCCGGCCGCCGGCGCGCGCAGCATCGCGGCGAAGTCCGGGTCGCGGCGGCGGGCCGCGCCGTCGCGCACGCCATCCTCGCCGAGCAGGTCGGCGCCCAGCAGCATCGCGCCGGCCTGCGCCTGCGCGTGCAGGCGCAGGCGCTGCAGCGAGTCCGGGCCCACCCGCAGGTCCGGGTTGACGAAGGCCAGCCACGGCGCGTCGCTGTCCGCCGCGCCCTGGTTGCAGGCGACGCCGAAGCCGGGGTTGTCCGGGTTGGCGATGAAACGCAGGCGCGGGTCGGCCAGCGCGTGGCGCTGCAGGATATCCAGGCTGGCGTCGTCCGACCCGTTGTCGACCACGCGGATCTGGACCACGTCGCGGGCGCTGCGCAGCCGCACCAGGCAGTCGTCCAGGGTCGGCGCGCTGCGGTAGCTGACCACCACCACGGCGATGCCTTCGGCTGGCGCGGTTGCGTTCGCCGCGCTCATGCGGCCGGCTCCGCGCTGGCATGGAACAGGTCGTGCTGCGGCGTGCTGCGCAGGCGCTCGTGCAGCGCCGACAGCTGTTCGCGGGTGGCGCGCAGCGGATCGTGCATCAGGAACCCGGCCAGGCGCGGAAGCCAGGCCGGCCAGCGCGCGGCCAGCGCGTCCATGTCGCCATCGGCCGGACCGCCCTCGCCGCCGCGCGCGACGAACGCGGTCTCGCACAGCACGTTGCGCCAGCCCAGCCCGGACAGGCGCAGCGACAGGTCGATCAGCGCGGCATAGCGCGAGGCGAAGCTGGCCGTGTCCAGCCCGCCGGCGCGCTGGCGGGCGCTGCCGCGCAGGGCCACGGCGTGGTCGACCGCGCCCGGCAGTTCCGGATGGTGCGGCGGCATCGCCGCGCAGGCCTGGGCCATCAGCGCCGGATCGGCCGGCGGCGGCGCGATCTCGCCCAGCGTCGGCCAGCCGGCGGTCTCGCCGGCGTTGCACCAGGGCGTGGCGGTGGCGATGGCGGCGTCGCGGGCCAGGCAGGCGGCCAGCTGGGTCAGCCAGCCCGGCAGCGGCTGCGCGTCCGGGGCGAGCACGACCACGTCCTGGTCGCCGCAGGCCTGCAGCATTTCCTGCAGGTGCGCGACCTCGCCGATGGGATGGTTGCGACGGGTGTATTCGGCGCGCAGCCGGGTGCGGCCAAGCCAGCGTTCGACCAGGGCGATGCCGCGCGGCCCGGCCTGGGCGTCGTCGGCCAGCCACACCGCGGTGCCGGCGGGCGTGGCCGCGTCCAGCGCGGCCAGGCAGGCATCCAGCGCATCCTCGTCGGCGGCGAGCGGCAGCAGCACGATGGGCAGGTCGCTCACGGTTCGGCGCGGACTCCTCTGGACTCGGCGCAGACTTTAGCAGGCCGCCTCGACCGCGGCCCATGCATGCGCGTGGGACACGCCGTCGCTGCGCTGCCCTCCTCGAGGGCAGGCGCCGCCACCCGGCGGTGGCGACGCCGGGCCGGCACTCAGCCGACCCAGACCCGCGCGTTGCGGAACATCCGCATCCACGGCGAATCGTTGCCCCAGTCGGCCGGATGCCAGGACAGGTTCACCGTGCGGGCGACGCGTTCCGGATGCGGCATCAGGATGGTGGCGCGGCCGTCCTCGCTGGACAGGCCGGTGATGCCGTCCGGCGAACCGTTCGGGTTCAGCGGATAGGCCGTGGCCACCTGGCCGTTGCCGTCGACGTAGCGCAGGGCGACGCGGGCGGCGGCCTGGTCCAGCGGCGAATCGAACTCGGCCCGGCCCTCGCCGTGCGCCACCGCCACCGGGATGCGCGAACCGGCCATCCCGCGCAGCAGGACCGAAGGCGATTCCACCACCTCCAGCAGCGCGGTGCGGCCTTCGAACTGCTCGCTGCGGTTGCGCAGGAACTTCGGCCAGTGCTGCGCGCCGGGGATGATGTCCTTGAGCTGGCTCATCATCTGGCAGCCGTTGCACACGCCCAGCGAGAAGGTGTCCTCGCGGCCGAAGAACGCGGCGAAGGCGGCGCGCAGTTCGGCGCGCTCCAGGATCGACGTCGCCCAGCCGCGGCCGGCGCCCAGCACGTCGCCGTAGCTGAAGCCGCCGCACGCGGCCAGGCCCTTGAAGCCGTCCAGGGTGATGCGGCCGGCGATCAGGTCGCTCATGTGGACGTCGACCGGGACGAAGCCGGCGCGGTCGAATGCGCGCGCCATCTCGATGTGGCTGTTGACGCCCTGCTCGCGCAGGATCGCCACGCGCGGGCGCGCGCCAGTGGCGATGAAAGGTGCGGCCACGTCCTCGGCCGGGTCGAACGACAGCTTCGCCTGCAGCCCCGGCGCGGCGAAGTCGCGCGCGACCGCGCGTTCCTCGTCGGCGCCCTCGGGGTTGTCGCGCAGCTTCTGCATGGCGTGGGTGACCGACCACCAGGCGTCGAACAGCTCTTCCCAGCGCCACTCCACCAGCAGCTCGCCGTCGTGGCGCACGCGCACCTTCGGCATGCTGGTCGGGCGGGCGATGCGCTGCGCGCATTCGGTCAGGGCGTGGCGTTCGACCAGGTCGGCGAACGCGGCGCGGTCCTCGTCGGCGACCTGCACCACCGCGCCCAGTTCCTCGTTGAACAGGGTGCGGAACGGATCCTCGCCCCAGCCGTCGAGCACGATGTCCAGGCCGCGCCGCGAGGCGAAGGCCATCTCGCACATCGCGGCGAAGGCGCCGCCGTCGCTGCGGTCGTGGTAGGCCAGCAGCAGGCCGGCCTCGCGCGCATCGCGGATGAGCGCGAAGAAGTTGCGCAGGCGTTCCGGGTCGTCCAGGTCGGGCACTTCGCCGCCGAACGCCGGCAGTTCGCCTTCCGCATGCACCTGCGCGAGCACCGAACCGCCCAGGCGCTGGCGACCGCCACCCAGGCCGATCAGCCACAGGTCGCTTTCCGGCTCGTCGGCCAGCAGCGGGGTCAGCTGGCCACGCACGTCGGCCACCGGCGCGAACGCCGAGACCACCAGCGAGACCGGCGACACCGACTTGTGGGCCTGGCCGTCGGCCTGCCACTGCGCCTGCATCGACAGCGAGTCCTTGCCCACCGGGATGCTGACGTCCAGCTCCGGGCACAGTTCCATGCCCACGGCGCGGACCGCGTCGTACAGCAGCGCGTCGTCGCCCGGGTGGCCGGCGGCGGCCATCCAGTTCGCGGAGAGCTTCACCTGCTCCAGCGCATCGACCGGCGCCGCGCACAGGTTGGTGATCGCCTCGCCCACGGCCATGCGCGCGGCCGCGGCCGAATCCAGCAGGGCCAGCGGGGTGCGTTCGCCGATGGCCATCGCCTCGCCGGCGAAGCCTTCGTAGTCGGCCAGGGTGATCGCGCAGTCGGCCACCGGCAGCTGCCACGGGCCGACCATCTGCTCGCGCGCGGTCAGGCCGCCGACGCTGCGGTCGCCGATCGTCACCAGGAACGACTTGGAGGCCACGGTCGGGTGCGCGAGCACGCGCAGGCCGGCCTGGCGCAGGTCCAGCGCGCTGGTGGCCAGCGCCGGCCATGGCGCCGCCGGCGGATGCGCGGTATCGCGGTGCATCTTCGGCGGCTTGCCGAACAGCACGTCCATCGGCAGGTCGATGGGCGCATCGGCCGGGATGTTGCCCGGGGTCGCGCCATAGGCCACGACCAGCCGCTCCTCGGCGGTGGCCACGCCCACGGCGGCGAACGGGCAGCGCTCGCGTGCGCAGATGTCGGCGAACTCCTGCAGGCGCTCGGCCGGCACGCCGAGCACGTAGCGCTCCTGCGACTCGTTGCACCACAGTTCCAGCGGCGACAGCGAGGGATCGTCGGTCGGCACCCTGGCCAGGTCGATCACGCCGCCCACGCCCGAGTCGTGCAGCAGTTCGGGGATGGCGTTGGACAGGCCGCCGGCGCCGACGTCGTGGAAGAAGTGGATCGGGTTGCGCTCGCCCAGCGCCACGCAGCGGTCGATGACCTCCTGGCAGCGGCGCTCCATTTCCGGGTTGTCGCGTTGCACGCTGGCGAAGTCCAGGTCCTCGGCGCTCTCGCCGGAAGCCACCGAACTGGCGGCGCCGCCGCCCAGGCCGATCAGCATCGCCGGGCCGCCGAGCACGATCACCGCGTCGCCGGGCTTGAGCGGGATCTTCTCCACCTGGATGCGGTCGATCGCGCCGAGGCCGCCGGCCAGCATGATCGGCTTGTCGTAGGCGCGGGTGAGCTTGCTGCCGTCCGGGCCCTCGCCTTCCGGCAGCTCGAAGCTGCGGAAGTAGCCGAGCAGGTTCGGTCGGCCGAACTCGTTGTTGAACGCGGCGCCGCCGAGCGGACCGTCGGTCATGATCTCCAGCGCCGGGGCCATGCGCGGGTTGAGCGCGCGCTCGCCTTCCCACGGCTGCGGCAGGGTCGGGATGCGCAGGTGCGAGACGGTGAAGCCGGTCAGGCCGGCCTTGGGCTTGCCGCCGCGGCCGGTCGCGCCCTCGTCGCGGATCTCGCCGCCGGCGCCGGTGGACGCGCCCGGGAACGGCGAGATCGCGGTCGGGTGGTTGTGGGTCTCGACCTTGATCTGGAACGCCGACGGCACCGCCGGTTCGACGCGGTACTCGCCGGTGGCCGGATCGGGGCGGTAGCGCGAGGCCAGATGGCCCTCGATCACCGCGGCGTTGTCGCTGTACGCGCTGAGCGTGTGGTGCGGGGTCTTCTGGTGGGTGTTCTTGATCATCCGGAACAGGGAGCGGTCCTGTTCCTCGCCGTCGATGGTCCAGCTGGCGTTGAAGATCTTGTGCCGGCAGTGCTCGGAATTGGCCTGCGCGAACATCATCAGCTCGACGTCGGACGGCTCGCGGCCCAGCTCGGTGTAGCGGGCGCGCAGGTACTCGATCTCGTCGTCGGCCAGGGCCAGGCCCAGGCGGCGGTTGGCGCTTTCCAGCTCCGCCAGCGGGATGCGCTCCAGCGGCTTGCGCGCCGGCGCGGCGAACAGCGCGCCGGCGCCGTCGCGCGAGTCCAGCAGCGACTGGGTCATCGGGTCGTGCAGCAGGCGCGCGGCCGCGGCGGCGGTGGCCGGGTCGGACGGCCAGCCGGCCAGGTCCAGGCGCATGCCGCGCTCGACGCGGGCGACCGGCAGGCCGGCGCCCTGCAGCAGTTCGGTGGCCTTGCTCGACCAGGGCGAGCGGGTGCCCAGGCGCGGCACCACGAAGCGCGACTGCGCGCCCGGGGCCAGCGGGGCCTCGGCGTCGCCGGCCTGGAGGATGCGGTGCAGGGCCTCGCGGTCGGGCGCGGTTTCGCCCGGCTGGACGAAATAGACGTGCCAGGCGCCTTCGATGCGAAGGCCGGGGACCAGGGACTGCAGGCGGGTTTCGAGCCGCTGCCGGCGGAACGGCGAAAGGGCGGGCGCGCCCTCGAGGACGATCATGTCCGGGGAAGTCGCAGGGAAAGGCCCGCCATTGTACCGGAGCGCGCGGGCCGGTTCCGGCGTAGGCGCCCGGGCCCGTCAGGACAGGTTGTGCAGCCTGCGGGCCAGAGGGCGGCCGGAGCCGCCCGTGACATGGCTCAGCGCGAGCCGCCAGCGGCCCGGCCGGTGCCCTCAAGGGCCTGCAGCAGCTGCTGCGGGGGGACGTAGCCGCCCAGCTGGGTGCCGTCGGCGGCGAACACCGCCGGGGTGCCGCCGACGCCAACGCGCTCGCCGATGGCGTACTGCATCGCCACCGGGTTGGTGCAGCGCTTCTTCTGCACCGGGTTGCCGGCCTTGGCGCTGGACAGGGCCTGCTTGCGGTCGGAGGCGCACCAGACCGATTCCATGTCGATGAAGTCCTGGCTGGCCGGGCCCATCCGCGGGAAGGCGACGTATTCGACGGCGATGCCGAGCTTGTTGTACTCGGCGATCTGCTGGTGCATGCGCCGGCAGTAGCCGCATTCGATGTCGGTGAACACGGTGATCGTGTGCTTCGCATTCGGCGGGGCGAACACGATGCGGTCCTGTTGCGGGATGCTGGCGATCAGCTTTGCGCGGTGGGCCATCAGGCCGGCGCTGGTGGCCTGCTTGCGCTCCTGCAGGTCGAACGGCTGGGTCTGCATCAGGTAGCGGCCGTCGTCGGAGACGTAGACGACCTGGCCGCCGAGCAGGACTTCGCGGAAGCCGGCGAAGGGGGCGTCGCCGATGTATTCGGGGGTGATGTCCGGGGCCACGCCCTGCAGGGCGGCGCGCACGCGTTCCTCGGCGCTGCCGGCGGCGGGGGCGGCAGCCGGCCTGGCGGCCGCGGGGGCCTTGG